>SAMEA104404097__coassemble_613_pt1 | contig 34394 bp, 26 predicted proteins | sample SAMEA104404097__metabat2_low_PE_069 | metagenome-assembled genome bin SAMEA104404097 (sample SAMEA104404097) | Balaenoptera acutorostrata
CTTCACATAAGCGGGAGCCTGACCCTCTTCTGCCGGGAAGCCCCACATGTTCATGGAAACGAAAGAATCTGCGTCAACGGACTCGCCGTTTACAGCAGCACCGTCAGCGGTTTTTACAATGTCGCTGGTCTCGACTACTTCGGTCAGCATACCGTCTTTTACTTTGCAGATGCCGCGGGTAACGCCACCGTTTTCAGACAGGGTGTTTTTCAGAATGAAGCCGGCCATGCAGTATGCCTGCTGCGGCTTGCACAGATAATCATGAATCTTTACAAAGGCTTCCTTGCCGTAGTAGTCATCTGCGTTGATAACAGCAAAGGGCTCGGTGAGCAGATCCTTAGCAGCCAGCACGGCCTGACCGGTACCCCAAGGCTTGGAGCGGCCTTCCGGTACTTCGAAGCCATCGGGAATGTCCTGCATGTCCTGGAAAGCATAGGCAACTTCCACGCCCAGGTCCTTGCAGAGAGCTTCTACACGCTTGCCGATCCGGTCATAGAAATCCTTTTCAATATCCTTGCGGATAACAAAGATGATTTTGTTGAAACCTGCGGCAATAGCGTCATGGATGGAATAATCCATGATGATTTCATCGTTGGCACCTACCGGCTCCAGCTGCTTGATGCCGCCGCCGAAACGGCTGCCGATGCCGGCTGCCATGATGAGAAGTGTGGTTTTCATACAATTATCCCCTTATTTTTGTTTTTTGGGTAGTTGCGGTTGCCTTTAGTATACCACATTGGGCAAATGAAGCAAATCCTAATTTAAAAAGGGCTGTGCAGAAAGGAGCTTTTGCCGGAAGAAAAAGCAAATGAACGAAGAAATAACCGCAAAATAGTTTGGCTGTTTTTATGAAAACATAAAGAATAAAAACCGGGTCAGCTGAAACGCTTGGCATATCCACAGCGACGGCAAAGCTCTTCGCTGGGGCGACGATTGGAAAAACTGTCCACAAGGGCCTTTGCACGGGGATTGGCCAGGATTTCCTCAGGTGACTGCGTATAAATATTGCCCAGGGTGATTTCACCCTCCCGATCCATACAGCAGGGGACGACCCGGCCATCACACAGAATGCCGAAGTGATCCCGCAGACCATAGCAGAAAATATCTCCTTCCTGCTCTTTTGCTTCCAGATCCGGCCAGTCAAAGCGCTCACCGTATTCCAGGAAAAAACGATCCCGGACTTTCAGACCACGCTCGCTTTCGGTCCATTCACCGGAAAAACGCTCACGCATCAGATCAACAGTATTGATGTTGCGCCCTTTGTCGTATCCTTTGTTCCACAGACGAAATACAACCAGAGTTCCGGTTTTGGCGGCTTTTTCGGCAAAGTCCATGCAGCCGTTCAAATAAGAAAGATATTCTTCGCGGGTGCCTTCCTCAAAGGAATGAACCGATACATTGACCCGGTATACACCGGCGTCCAAAATTTCCTGACCACGGACGGGCAGCAGCTTGCCGTTGGTGGTAACAGCGGATTTGTATCCCAGAGAGGACGCATATCGAATCATATCCGGCAGCAGCGGATGAGAGAGCGGTTCCCCCATCAGGTGATAATACAAGTATTTGGTCAGGCCCTGAAGCTTGTCGGCAATCAGTTTGAATTCTTCCATGCTCATCCTGCGGGGCGGCCGCACTGTGCCGGGACAGAAACTGCAGTTGGCGTTGCAGCGATTGGTGATTTCTACATAAACTCGTCTATACATTGTTTTTCTCTTTCCTATCATGACCGGCAAAAAGTCGGATTGGTACTGCGCCGATTATAGCATAATCAGGCTGCTTTCACAATGTGCCGGGCTTACGACAGAAAATTCTAGGATTTTATGTGAAGCGGCGGCTTCAAAGAGCCTGCACTGCTCAAACTGTACGAAAACCGTTATCGGTCCAGCGGCGGAGTTATGATGCAACAGCGAAAGCGGCAGTTCATTATGAACTGCCGCTTTCTTGAATATTGAAGAAAAAATAATTCTCGACCGAATCCGAAGCTGTTTTTACAGTCGGATTGGTATAAAGTAAGTCAGTTTGCGGAAGTGCTGTGGTATCAGCGGTACAGAGGGCCGTAATGCTTGCAGGCGGCAAAGTCAGCGGCCTGTTTGTCCTCGGTGCCGAAGCTTGCCCAGGCGTGGGGACGATAGACCTTCTCGTCCGGTACGTTGTGCATGGTTACAGGGATGCGCAGCATGCTGGCCAGGGTGATGAGGTCGGCACCCACATGGCCGTAAACGGTCACGCCGTGGTTGGCACCCCAGTTTGCCATTACACTGTAAACGTCGGTAAAAGCACCCTTGCCGGTCAGGCGGGGAGCGAACCAGGTGGTGGGCCAGGTGCGGTCGGTACGCTGGTCGATGGTGTTGTGTACATCATCCGGCAGGTTTGCGGTCCAGCCTTCGGCAATTTGCAGAACCGGGCCGACACCGTCCACGATATTATAGCGCAGCATGGTAACCGGCATCTCGGCCTTGCAGCGGAAATGGCTGGAGAATCCGCCGCCGCGGAAGTATTCATAGTTGGCACGGCACCAGTCGGTTGCATCCAGACAGTCCTGAATGTCTTTGTCCTGCATTTCCCAGAAGGGCTTCATGACATGTTCGCCGGCTTTGTTGGTGCAGGCACCGCTGCCGTCCAGAGCGGTTGCGCCGGAGTTGATGAGGTGGATGAAGCCATTCTTTGCAACGCCCTCGGGACGTTTGCCGGTCACACGCTCACAGGCTTCGGGGCTCCAGTAGGTGCGCACGTCATGGAAGCAGGGAGACGTACCGGAAACCAGGGTGCCCAGCAGCATGGAAACACCGTTGCAGGTATCGTTTTCGGTTGCGAAAGGAGTGGGCATCTTGGGACCATTCCAGTCAAAGGTAGAAGCCATGATGGCTTCGGTAAAATCGGCATTGGGCAGCCAGTCGGTCCACTGACGCTGACCCTGGAAACCGCCGGCCACAGCGTTGCGGCCCAGCGCTTCTTCGTGCCAGCCCAGCTCGTCCAGCTTGGGATTGCCATACAGGATATCCCGCATGACCATGGTCATTTTGGTGATGAATTCCCAGTCCTTATCCGCGGGAACGACCTTGGATTTGGTGATGACATCGGGCAGATTTTTGCCTGCGTTGCAGTCAAAGCCCTCACGGCAGTTCTTTTTCACCCAGGCCAGAGCCTCGGTGTATTCGTCCGGATCATAGATGCCCAGCGTGATGCGGCGCACGATTTCGGTCATATCCACCCATTCAGCACGCATGCCCAGATACTTCTGGAACATTTCGGCGTCGCAGTAGCTGCCGGCAATGCCCATGGCCACGCCGCCCAGGTTTACATAAGCCTTGCCGCGCATCCAGCCAACGGCAACCGCACAGCGGGCGAAACGCAGGATCTTTTCGGCCACATCCGCAGGGATGGTGGTGTCGTTTGCTTCCTGTACGTCATGGCCGTAGATCGAGAAAGCGGGCAGGCCGCGCTGTGCGTGTGCGGCCATAACGGCGGCCAGATACACAGCGCCGGGACGCTCGGTGCCATTGAAGCCCCAGACGGCCTTGATGGTGTTGGGGTCCATGTCGAAGGTTTCGGTACCGTAGCACCAGCAGGGAGTGACCGACAGGGTGGCAACCACGTTCTGGGTGCTGAACTGCTCGGCAACTTTGGCGGCTTCGGCACCGCCGCCGATGGTGGTGCAGCCGATCACGCACTGAACGGGGGTTCCGTCGGGATAACGCAGGGTCTCGCTGATGAGCTTTGCAGCATTCTTTGCCATGCCCATGGTCTGATCTTCCAGGCTTTCACGCACGCCGCCCCAACGTCCGTCAATGACGGGGCGGATGCCGATTTTGGGATACATCATGATGATTGACTCCTTTGTAAATGTAATGAAAAAATGGGCGTGCAGTCAGAGCAGCGTCCTGTAAAATTCGTAGGCTTTGTCCCAGGCTTCGGTGTCCTGGGGCTGGTAATGGGTAACGGTTTCGGTTCGGGCAATCAGTTCCCGTCCGTCATCGATGGAAGCAAGCGCACCGAGCGCCACCAGCTGGATCAGAATATTGCCCAGCGCAGTGGCTTCAATGGGTCCGGCGATGACCTGCTTGCCGGTGCTGGAAGCAGTCATGCGGCAGAGCAGACCATCCTTGGTGCCGCCGCCCAGGATGTGCAGGGCAGAGAAGGTTTTGCCGGTAACCGTTTCCAGCTGTTCGATGGCAAAACGGTATTTGAGAGCAAGACTTTCATAAATGCAGCGCATAATCTCGCCAACCGTCCGGGGTACATACTGACCGGTCTTTTTGCAGTATTCCTGCACCCGGCCGGGAATGTCGCCCGGAGGGGTAAACACCGGGTCGTCCGGGTCAATAAAGCAGCGCAGCGGCTGTGCGGCAAGGGCCAGCTTTTCCAGATCGGCAAAAGAATATTCCTCGCCTTTGCGCCGACATGCACGGCGGCTTTCCTGAATGAGCCACAGGCCAATGATGTTTTTGAGATAGTCCACCTTGCCGTTTGCACCCAGCTCATTGGAAAGACCCAATTCACGGCTTTCCCGGGTGAGGATCGGCTTGTCCAGTTCGCAGCCCAGCAGGCTCCAGGTGCCGCAGGAGAGGAAAGCCACGTCCGGCTCATTGGTGGGCATTGCTGCCACGGCGCACTGCGTGTCATGGCCTGCTACAGCCACCATTTTGGCACCGTTCTGAGGCAGCGTGCCGATGATGCTTCCGGCATCGGTGGTGGGCAGGAACAGCTTTTTGGGGAGACCGAATTTTTCAATCAGTTCCTCGTTCCAGACGCCGCCGGGCAGAGTCGCCATCTGGGCGGTGGAGGCGATGGTTTTTTCACAGGTTTTGCAGCCGCTTACCGCATAAGCGAACAGGTCCGGCATGAACAGCAGGGTCTGTGCCTTTTGCAAAAGCTCCGGTTGCTGCTGTTTGACTGCCAGCAGCTGGAACAGGGTATTGATGCCCATGATCTGGGTTCCGGTGGCGGCATACAGCGAATCGGCATCCACAATTTGCAGGGCCTTTTCCACTATGCCTTCGGTGCGGCTGTCCCGGTAGTGGACCGGTGATTCCAGCAGTTTGCCGTTTTCATCCAGCAAACCGAAATCCACACCCCAGGTATCAAAGCCGATGCTGTCAAAATGTCCGGCTTTGTCAATACCCTTGTTTACCTCGGCAAGCAGAGCGTCAAAGTCCCAGCGGAAATGACCGTCCCGCTCGGAGGGGGAGTTTTCAAAACGGTGGATCTCACGGTAAGTAAGATGTTCTCCGTCAAATTCGGCCTTGATGGCACGTCCGCTGGACGCACCGAAGTCAAAGGCCAGAACGGTTTTTACCTTGCTCATTGTACGACACCTTTTTTCAGCATTCCAGACGGCCTCCTTTATTTATCGGTGGGTTCGCCCTGTTCACGGCGGGGATATTTTTTGTAGCCGGGGTGCTTGCCGGTAACGCCGTAATAGCCGCGCAGATTGATGAGCTTATCAATATTTTCACGGCTGATGTCGTAGCTACCGCCCAGGATGATGGCGTTGATGGAAATTTTAGCCCACAGCTCCAGGCTTTCCATACGATAATAAGCGGTAACCAGGTCGCTGCCAACGGTGAGAGCACCGTGGTTTTCCAGCAGCATAACATCATGCTCTTCCAGATAAGGTTCGATGGCATCGGGAACCTCGGTGGTGCTGGGGGTGCCGTAGGGAGTCAGGGGAACGCTGCCGATGGCGGCTACGTCCTCGATCATGTTGTACATATCCATGCTGCGGTGTGCAACGGCAAAGCCGGTAGCGGCAGCGGGGTGTGCGTGGATAACGCTGTGTACATCGGGACGCTTTTCATAGCAGCGCAGATGCATCTTGATCTCGCTGGAGGGACGCAGGCCCTCGGCAGCTTCCAGCACGTTGCCTTCGGCGTCGATGCGGATCAGTTTTTCGGGGGTAATAAAACTTTTGCTCATCCCTGTAGGAGTAGCCAGAATGGTGCCATCCTCCAGTTTTACACTGACATTTCCGTCGTTGGCTGCAACCCAGCCCAGCTGCCACATCTTGTGGCAAATGTCGCAGATCTGTTCTTTGATTTCCTGAATATTTTCCATGATAGACTCCTTTTGATTCTCAAGTAAGTTGAACATATTGTATTTGTTGCCCTTATTATAAGCGTTGAAACAGAGGATTTCTCGGTGTATACTGGAGAAAACTGGGACAATATTCACTTTATTGAAAGAGGTGCTAAAAATGCGATATCTTGCCGAACACGAACGGGTGCCGCGGGGCACATTTGATTTTCCAATTGAGCTTTATTATGTGGATGCGGGGCACCCGAGATATGAAATGCCGTTTCACTGGCATATGGAATGCGAACTGATTTTTGTGCTGCAGGGCAGCCTTTTTTTGAGCGTGGATGAAAAGGCAATCACGGCTGAGGCCGGGGATGCGGTGTTTGTGCCGGGGGGTGCAGTGCATGGCGGAACGCCGAAAGACTGCGTGTATGAATGCATCGTGTTTGATATGGAACGTCTTTTGCAGGACAGTGTGATTTGCCGTCAGCGACTGGCAGATGTTTTAGGCGACAATTGCCGAATTCAAATGATTTTCAAAGCGGGAAGCGATGCGGCAAGGCTTTTGGATCGAGTGTTTGAAAGCATGGAAAAAGAAATGCCGGGCTATGAGTTTTTAACAACCGGTCTTTTGTGGCAATTTATCGGCCTGGTGATTCAGCAGCATCTGTATGGGCCGATTTCACAAGAAGCAGAACAGCGCGGCAGACACAGCCGCCAGATGAAGACGGTTCTGCGACGCATCCGTCAGGATTACGCAAATCATTTAACTCTGGAAATGCTGGCGAGCGAAGCGGGAATGGCTCCCCGGTATCTTTGCCGGGTTTTTCGGCAGGTGACCGGGCGAACCCCCATTGATTATCTCAACTATTATCGAATTGAGTGTGCGGCAGAACTGCTTTGCACGGAAAACGAAAATATAACCGAGGTGGCACTTTCCTGCGGATTCAGCGATCCGGGCTATTTTGCCAGGCTCTTTAAACGCCAAAAGGGTGTTTCGGCCAGCCAGTGGCGAAAACTTCACTTAAAGTGAGTTTCGATCACAAAATTTTTCAAAGAGTTTATTATTAAAATAGCAAAGCACCCCATTTGTTGGTCAGTATAGCAGACTGCTAAACAAATGGGGTGCAATTCATAAGGGGAAGCGGGCGAAAGGTTGGATTAAATTATTTCAGATTTCTTTCGGTCAAATAAGGATCAGTTTTTGCGCTTTTTCAGAACAACAACGACAACACCGGCGATTACCAGAACAGCAGCCACGATCAGCAGCCAGTTGAATCCGCCTTCCTTTTCGGTGTTTGCGGGAACCGTTTCAGGCTCCTCGGTTGCTTCGGGTTTGGGCTGTTCGGTGGGTTCTGCTGTTGCAGCGGGTTTGTCTGCAATGACAGGCTCGGCAGGTGCAGCGGGCTTATCATAACTGCGGCCAATGTAAGAAGACAGATCGGTCAGATTATGACCGGTATCGGGATCGAAGCCGGAAGAGGTCAGTTCCAAACCGTTGAATACAAACTGCTCAACACCGCGCTGAATGGTTACAGTTATATCTTTGCCGTAGAAAGACTGCCAGATGTAATGGGGAACGGCAATCTCGCTGCCAGTGTTGATGGTTACCTTGCTGCCTGCGCCGGATTTGTTAATCTGACCAAGGTTGAACATCCACATCTGCTCGGCAGAAGAAGCGGCAGGAGCGTTTGCTTCGGGCTCAGAAGTCTCGGCAGGTTCGGGAGTTGCGGCAGGCTCAGGAGTTGCGGCAGGCTCGGGAGTCTCAGAGGGCTCGGGAGTTTCAGAAGGTTCAGGAGACTCAGAAGGCTCGGGGTCAACCGGCTTTTTAACCAGCGTATCCATGGCCTTGGTCAGTGCTGCCAGAGCATTGCCAACGTCGGTTTGGTCTGCATCGGTGTTTGCGGCAATCTCTTTTGCTTCGGCCAGTGCTTTGGCAAAAGCGGCGAAAGAATCGGGCGTATAGTCTTCTTCTTTCAGCTTTTCGGCCTCTGCAATTTTGGCATCCAGTTCGGTTTTGTTAACTGCGGGGGTTTCTTCCAGAGTACGGAAGCTTACTTCTGCCATTATCAACGGCGGTCACTGTGACCTGATACTCGGTGCCGGGCAGAAGATCTTCCAGATGATACTGGGTTTGGACAAAAGCAAATTCCTTTGTGGTTTCACCGCCGGTCAGGGCCATTTCATAGCCTTTCAGACCCATGTTATCCATGGAAGGCAGGAAACTGATGTCGGCAGTTGTGGGACGGATGCGGAGAGCTTCGATATCGGTCACTTTTTCGGGGGCAGTGGTGTCGGTCATGTCGATTTTTCCGCGCTCACCGAACACTTCGATTTCGACAACATGATTGCTGCTGTTTGCGCTGCTTCCGTTCATGTAGACACGGGCATACCGTGCCTTGAAGCGCTTGCTTCCGGCAGCAGGCAGCGGGTCCTGCTTGTTCGGGTCCAGCCACTTTGCGCTGGAATCATACACATGGAAGGTGTGACCGTCGGCGGTTTCGGCATAAGTTCCATCGGTGCCGGTGGGCAGAGTATGAGTATTGCCGGACTGGCCATTGCCGGAGCCGGGCCAGTTTTCAATGGGTTTGCCGTTTTTGCCGCCGTTTGCGCCGTTTGCATTCCAGAGGACCAGAGTGTTTTCGGGGCTGAAGTTTGCATCCGAAAAAAGCATTACAACGGTGTTGTGGTATTGTCTGGAATCCGGCCAGTAGCGATACAGCTTGAGGCTCTCAACATTGTGCTGTGCGCCCATATCCAGCTGGATCCAGTGGGCACCGCCGGTATTTCCGCCGGAATCCGGGCAGTCGGAATAAATACGGATATAGCGGGCGGTCTTGGTTACGCCGGGTTTGGTGTAGCCCAGACCGTTTTCCAGCTTGTTGTCCATATAGAACCAGGTTCCGCCCAGTTTTTCTTTCTGGTTTCCGGTGGTGGCAGAAGTCGGTTTTGTTACACCTTTGGGAAGGTCAACATTTCCGTTGCAGCTGACCACATAGCCATCCGACAAATCTTCCTCGTTGCCGATGACGATTGCGGTGTTGGCATAGTTGAGCTTGTTGTTGTCGTTCATGGTTTCATCACCCCAAACGCCCTGGTTGGTGGTGTCGTACATCCGGCGTTTCAGGTTGATTACTTCGATGGGGTAAGATTTCCCCAGATCCAGCTGGATCCAGTTTGCACCCTGCGAGGCAGAGGCACTTTGCTCTTTGTAGGCTTCTTTGAAATCCATGCCGGGGCCGTAGCTGCCCTTGTAGGTCAGATAATACTTGTCGCCGTCGGTTAGTTTTTCAGGGTTGGTAAGTACGGTTCCGTTGCTGTCTTTGGCCGTGGTGATGCCTGCTGCCAGGTTCTCCAAAGCCACATCGTTTTCGGAATCGGCCGCAAGTACAGGCATTCCGCTTACAACAAAGGCTGCAAGCGTCAGGAACAGCAGCAGCATCAGCTTTTTGCTGATGCCTCTTTTTAGATGTTGCGTTTGCATTGTATTCCTCCTTGAATTAAAAAAAATTCAGTTTTGCTGCGGTTGGGTTTTGCCTTAAACCAAAATCAGGCACGGCAGCTCTTATGCGCCGGGGCACTTTTTTGAACTGCCATGCCTGAAATATAAATTATTTCAGTTCGATTTTGAGCACTGTGTCCAGCTCATCCGGTAAGGGATAGGTGAACACCGGGTTTTCGCCCAGCGCTACAAAGGAGGTGTCGGAATACATTGCGGTATTCCAGGCCTCTCCGCGCTGTACCTGGGCACCAGTTGCCAGCAGGGTGATGCTGCCGACCCGCTCGGGAGGGATGTTGTAAAGGGGAAGGGCACCCAGAGGAGTTTCATAAATATGGGCGTAAACGGTGTTGCCCTTCTGGGTGTAGCGGCCCCATTCGGGCTTTTCAAACTCGGAAATGCCGCAGCTGTAAAGGCTTTCGCCGTTTTTGTCCAGCCATTTGCCGATTTCAGTGAGGATCTCCTGACTTTCGGGAGGAATGTTGCCCTTTGCATCCGGGCCCACATTCAGGATAAAGTTGCCGCCCTTGCTGACACATTCGACCAGCTTGCGGATGATGGTCTTGGGCGTTTTGAATACATGGTCGTGATAGCAGTAGCCCCAGTGATTGTTCATGGTAGCGCACAGCTCCCAGGGCAGGGGATTGCCGTTGTTGTCATTCATTCCTCCGGGAGGAATGATCTGCTCTGGGCTGGCAAAATCGCCGCTGTAAATGCTGGGGTGATCGGTCATGATGCTGCCGTTCTTTTCGCCGGAACCTTCCAGGCGGTTATCAATGATAACATCCGGCTGATACTGGCGAACCATGCGGATCAGTTCTTCTGCCTTCCAGGTTTCGGCAGACATCACGTCGTAGGAAAAATCAAACCAGAGGATGTCCAGTTTGCCGTAGCCGGTGACCAGCTCTTTCACCTGACCGTGCATATACTCCAGATACCGGTCAAAGTCGATCACTTCATCCTTGTAGGCTTCGTTGCCGCGCATGGGATGGAAAGTGTCGTTATACTTGGGAAAATCCGGGTGGCTCCAGTCGATGAGCGAGAAATACAGACCGACTTTGATGCCTTCGGCACGGAAAGCGTCCAGATATTCCCGAACCAGATCCCGGCCGGCCTTGGTATTGGTGGCCTTATAATCGGTGAGTTTTGAGTCGAACAGGCAGAAGCCGTCGTGGTGCTTTGCGGTAAGTACGGCGTATTTCATGCCGGCTTTTTTGGCCAGCTTTGCCCATTCGGCAGGCTTGAAATCCACCGGGTCAAACTTGTCAAAATAGCGGTCCCGATATTCCTGAGCGGTCATGCGCTTATCGGTCATGTACCATTCGCCCAGAGCCGGGATGGAATACAGGCCCCAGTGGATGAACATGCCAAAGCGGTCCCGTCGGAACCATTCGGTTCGATTCCAAATTTCCTGGTTCATGGTATCACTCCTTCATATCGATCACTTTTCCGCCCTGCAAACGGCTCTCTTCGGCATCCAGCGCCATCAAATGGCTTTCGATGGATTTGCTTGCTGCACTCACGCTCTTTGCAGTGCCGCCGTTTGCAACCAGCCAGACAAATTCCTTCATCATGGAAACGTCGCTGCCGCTGTGGTTTCCCTTGGGTACTTTCAGGTCGGTCACAGTTTTGTTTCCGGTGGCAAAATCTTCAATTTCAATGCGGTTGTCTTCCATGTTGCCGCGCATCTGACCTTTGGTGCCCATCAGGTTAATGATGCGCTCACACTTTTGGGTGAACGCACACATGGTCAGGCTTGCGGTAACGCCGTTTTCAAATTCCAGGTTGACCAGCTGATGATCCACAACATCGTTGTCGCAGTGATAGACACAGCGGCCGTAGGGGCTGGTTTTAAGCGCATTGAGCAAAGGCTCTTTGTCGGTGTCGATGCTGACCACCTTGGCAAAGCCGCCGTCATGATCTTCCACGTCTTCAATATAGAACTTGGGGGCGAAGTAGGGACACTCATCCCGATGGGCACAGCCGTCCATGCAGTAGGCGGGTGCGCCTTCCGGTGCGTTTTCTTCTTTGAAGTGGGTCAGACTGCCGAAGCTGCTCAGCCGCTTGCAGGAGGAACCAACCAGCCAGAGCAGGATATCCATATCATGGCAGCACTTTTGCAGGATCATGGGGCTGCTCAGCTCCTTGTTGCGCCAGTTGCCGCGCACGAAGCTGTGGGCCATGTGCCAGAAACCGACACTTTCGATGTGCTGGATGCTGACCAAATCACCGATCCGGCCCTCATCCAGCAGCTTTTTGATCTGCGTAAAGAAGGGAGAATAGCGCAGAACGTGGCAGATGCTGATGACTTTATCATAATTTTTTGCGATCTCGGCAATCTCTTCCAGCTCTTTGCGGTCGGGAGAGATGGGCTTTTCACACAGGATGTGATATCCGCGCTCAACGGCCAGCTTCAAAGCCTTGTAGTGCATCTGATCCTGTGTGCAGATGAGCACACAGTCGGCCATTCTGGGCCGGGCCAGCAGTTCCATATCGCTTGCCACTGCATTTTCAGGGGCAATGCCGTGCATACGGGCAAATTCCTCACGGCGGTCCTGCCGGGGTTCTGCCACACCTACAAATTTGAGTTCGTTGGGGTTATCCAGTGCATAAGAGGCATAAGCTTGTGCACCGCGCTGGCCTGCACCCAGCAGAATTGCGGTTACCTGTTTCATAAAAAATTCTCCTTATCCTTTTACAGCGCCGCCCGATAGTGCTTCGATGAAATACTTGCTGAAGCAGGTGAAAAGCAAAACGGGAGGAATCAGAATTACAACGATTGCCGAGAACATGCCGTTATAGTTGGTAGAGAAAGCAGTCTGGAACTGAGCCAAAATAGCGGGCACGGTTTTCAGGTCTTTGCTGGTCAGAACCATGGATGCCCAATAATACTCGTTCCAGTAGTTCATAAAGGCCAGCATGGCGGCAGTCAGAACGCCGGGACGTGCAATGGGAAGCATGATTTTCCAGAAGGTTCCGAAGAAGCCGCAGCCGTCGATGCAGGCAGCCTCTTCCAGCTCTTTGGGAATGGTGAGGAAATAGTTGCGAATGATCATAAAGCTGATTGCAATACCGGTGCAGGTATAAATCAGGATCAGACCGGCGTGGCTGTCGTTGATTTTCAGGCCGCTGATCAGGTTGTATACGGGGAACGTCATTGCCGTGGGAGGAATAAACAGAGTGGACATAAGCAGAACGGTGATGAGCGATTTAAACCGGAACTCCATGCGTGCCACAACATAGGCGGACATGGAAATCATCGTCATGCTCAAAAGAACCGAGATACCGGCAACCAAAAAGCTGTTGCCAAAGTATTTCATAATGTGCATATCGCGGAATACACTTACATAGCCGCCGAAATAGGGGTTCTGCGGCAGGGTAAAGCCGGGCTCAGCCAAAGGATCGGCCTTCATCGAAGAGATGACCACCCAGATAATGGGGAAAAGCGAAATCACACAAACAAAGGCCATTACGATATAAGAGAAAACCTTTTGTTTTTTGCTCAGCCCAGAGGCAACCGCTCTGGAATGTTTTACCGGTTTCTTCATTTGTTCCGGCCTCCTTCTTTCTTTTCATGGAACAGCAGGCTAATCAGAAGAATGAGCAGAAGACCGCCCAGGATCTGAACACTGCCGATTGCGTTTGCGCGAGCGTACTGAGCACGGGGGCTTACCACTGCAAGCTCACGAATCAGGAAACTAATGCTCTTGGTACCGGCGGCACCCTGCGTGAGGAAGAAAATCTCGTTGTAAATCAGGAAGCCGGAGGAAACAGACAGGATGCTTACGGTTTTAAGGGTATTGCGAAGCAGGGGAAGAATGATGCGCCGGTTCAAGGTCCAGCCGGTGGCACCATCCAGCATGGCAGCCTCGCGGATTTCTATGGGAATCGCATTGATCTGGCCCAGCACCATAATCATGTTGGTGCCGGCAAAGAAGATGTAAGCACAGGTAAGAGCGATCATGTTGACCTTGGGCATAAACAGGATGTTTTCCGAAAAATCAGGCTTGAACAAACGGATGATCTGGTTGATGATGCCGTATTTGGGATTGTACAGCTGAAGGAAAATCAGACCCATTGCAGCGGAAGAAATAACATTGGGAATTACATATACGTTGCGGGTAAACTTCCAGCCTTTGCACTTGTTGGAAATAACAAGCGCCACGGTCACGGCAACGGGAACCTGGATCACCAGGCCGCAAAGTGCCCAGATGCAGGAGTTGCGAAGGCCTTCCCAGAAATAAGGGTACTTTGTAAAGATGTATTTATAGTTGTCAAACAAATGGGGAAGGCTATACATCTCCATGTTATTCAGGTTGGTATAGTCCCATTTTGCAAAAGAACTAATCAATACGGTAAGAATGGGATACAGATAAAAAATACAGAAGCACACCATAGTAGGCAGCAGAAAAAGGAAAACAAACAAATTTCTTTTGCGCTTTTCCTTTTTAGTTCCAAGACCAGCCATTTTTTCCTCCTTTGTATAGGTCACATAAAACGAAGAGCTGCTTTGAGGATCGCCCAAAGCAGCTCTTATTAAGAACTTTAACCGATCAGACCGATCAGTTCGCTCTTCAGTTCCTCGAATTTTGCATTTACATCAGCACCGGAAACGGTGGATTCGATCAGCTTGTTGCCGATTGCATTGGCCACGTCAGAGCCCCACTTTGCGTCCATGGTGGGAACGATGTGAGCGGCACCGTTGGCCTGTGCGCAGGCTTCAGCCAGCAGAGCTACGTTGGCGGGGCTGCCTTCGGCCAGTTTTGCCAGATCCAAAGTGGTGGAGCAGGGGTTTGCACCTACCAGGGTGAAGATCTTAGCCTGTACTTCGTCGCTGGTCATGTACTTAACAAATTCCAGAGCCAGTTCCTTCTTGGCATCGCTCATGTTTTCTGCGATGGTCAGACCGCCGCTTGCAGAAGAAAGAGCAACGTCGCCGGGGAATACGGTGGGCTTGAAGTTGGTAGCGTCGCCGAAGCCGCCTGCTGCCCATACACCGTTGAAGAATACAGCGGAACTGCCCTTGTTGAAGTCGGCTGCCCAGTCGTTTGCACCGTCCTTGGAGTTGCTGCTGGCATTAGCGGAACCGTTTTTCTGGTCCATGGCAGCAACCTGCTTGAATGCGTTTGCAAATACTTCGGAATTGATGGCTTCCTCGGTCAGAGGAGCGTTCAGCATTGCGGAACCTTCTTCGGTCATGCCCAGAACTGCATTCAGGCAGCGGGTAGAACCCTGACCAGAACCGTAAGCGTAGATGCCGTTGCCCAGACCGCGAACCTTTTCCATAGCGCCGTCGAAGTCTTCCCAGCTGGACCAGGTGGTCGGCATGGTAGCGCCGGCCTGGTTGAGCAGGTCTTCGTTGTACCAGTAACCCAGAGTCAGCAGCTGATCGTGTACGGTGTAAATCTTGCCGTCAACATTGTTCTGCGTGTAGTTGATACCGACGTTTGCCCGAATGCCCTGCTCGTCGATGTAGGGCTTCATGTCGAGAATCAGGTTCTGAGAAATAGCAGCCAGAGAAACCGAGCGGCCTGCAAGGTCGATCATGTCGGGATAGCTGCCGCCGGCAACGTTGTTTTCAACGATGCTGTCGATGTCCTCGGTGGGGATGGGCTTGAACACGACAGGGCCGTCGGCATGCTGTTTTGCGAACTCATCGTAAATATCGCGCATTGCCTTGGCGGGTGCCCATTCGGACTTATCGTGGAAGTAACCGTGGTAGAATTCCAGGACTTCTTTTTCACCGGACTGTGCCTGAGAGCCGGAAGCATCGGGTTTGCTTTCGCTGGAAGTCGGTGCGCCGCCGCAGCCGGTAAGCAGAGTAGAAGTAGCAATTGCTGCCGCCAGTACTGCGCTGGCAATTCGTTTGGTTTTCATTGTTGTTCCTCCTTAACAATGTTCGGTGTTTTCGTTGAGTTTAATTTACCACTGTTCTTGGGCAAACTCCATGGAATCAACACACCACTTGTTGTAATTTCTGGATGTATTTTACAATCGTTTGTGTTTTTGTGTAATATTTTTACCTTTTTTAAACTGAATGGTAAAAATACTACATAATTTTGATTCTGTAACGGGCATTAGTTTTATACAATATAACAACATGGGCGAAAACGTTTTAAAACAAAAACCTCCCATTGCAGACGTTTTATAATCTGCAATGGGAGGTTTGATTTGTTTTTTGTTACCCGGCTGCTTCTTTCAGAAGATTTAAAAAATCCGGTGTGCTCATTCGTCCGCTCAGTACATCAAAGATGTGGCGCTCAAAGGCAGCAATCTGTTCCGATGACCAGAAATTGGATGGGATCTCTATTTTTCGGTCGGCGTCCAGGATCACGCTGATCGCCTGACACAGCCGAGGTTCGGGTGCAGCATAATCACGCATTTCAATATTTGGGTTGGATGGCATCTGCCCGGTTTTGCAGAACAGCCGCTCCTGGGTGTCTTTCCGCAAAAGATATTTCAGGAATTCCACACTGGCGTCGATCTTCTCCTGCTCTCCGGTCATTCCGACCACATAGCCCAGCGCAACCGACAGGCAAGCGGAGGACTGGCCGTTTTCTCCTGGGAAGCAGGCATAATTTGCTTTGATGTGTTCGTCAATCAGCTTGCCAACCCAAACACCGTTTATGTAAATGGCAACCTGACCTTGGTTGAACATTTCGCCTACATCTCGATAACTGTAGCCTTTTTCGGTCTCGGTGTCATAGCTGTAAAGTTTGCGCATGATCTGCAACGCCCGGTCCATCTCTTCGGGCTGAATATTCATTTGCTGCTCCAGCACCCACTGTGCACCGCCCGGGTGAGAATCCAACAGCAGCGCATCGGCCAGGTATACACTGCTTTCTTTTGTCAGCTGGACGGGGATGATATTCTTGCCTTCTCTTTCGGACCATGCCGCGATTCGGTCACAGGTATCTAAAAATTCATCCCAAGTTGTGGGAAGGGTGTCGATCCCGGCCTGCTCAAAAATTTCTTCGTTGTACCAGTAACCGCCTCCGGCCAGCAATACATCCGAAACCGTATAAAGATGTCCGTCGGTGGTCCAGAAATCCAGGATCTGCGGCGAAATATTTGATTTGAACGCAGGGTCGGCCTCAATATACGGCATCAGGTCCACCGCTTTGTTGTTTTCTACCATAAATTGATAGATGGAATCCCGGCCGTAGCCTCCGGTGAATACAATGTCGGGCACTTCACCAACCGAAAGCATATCCCGGACCTTATTGACAACCTCTTCGGAAGAGGTCATCGCACCCATTTTTATATGGATTTCCGGGTGCTCCTTTTCAAAGTCTTCATAAATTTGGCGCATACGGACGTGTTCCGGTTCCATCGTGCCCCATCCATGCAGCAGTGTGATTTCGACTGGTTCCGGCGTTTCCGACTCGCAGCCGCCCAGAGCAAAACAGATCAAAAGCAAAAGAGAAACCAAAGCCAACAGTTTTATTTTGTGCATCTGGGTCACCTTCCGCAAATATGCTCGTATTCCTTTGGCGGGCAGCCGGCATATTTTTTGAATACTTTTGAAAAATATGCGGTATCATCAAATCCGGTTTCTTTTGCGACCTCATAGATTTTTTTGTTGCCGCCTTCCAGCAATTTCTTTGCTTTCTGGATGCGCAGAGAATTGATGGTGTCAAACAGATTTTCACCCGATTGTGCTTTGTAAAAACGGCTGAGGTATCCGGCACTTACATGCACAGCCTGGGCAATGTCAGTCAGGGTTAGCTTTTCGTGATAATGCTCTGCAATAAAGTTCTGCACACGGGGAAGCAGAGACTCGTTTTCCAGATCGGATTCCGTTACAGCCTGTTTATCCAGCAGCACGACTGCGTCCTGATTGAATGCATCTTCGCAGTTCTTTTTAATCAGTTCGTACACCTGCGAGATTTCCCGCTTATGCTCAAAAGGCCAGCTGCAAACCACACCCAGTTCCGTTCCGAGAAATGTTTTGCTGAACATTTTGATTTTATTGCAGCGGTTCAGAATATCTTCAGCGGTTGTGCCTCTTTTTTCAACGATCAGCAAACAGTCCTCGTTTTTGCCCAGTTCCAAAATGCGGTAGTTCATTCCGCTCAGAGCGTGTTTGTAGAACTGATGCAAAGGCTCCACAGAACCAACCGGTTTCATTACAACCAGTCGGTAAGACCGGGCAAGCTCAGATTCCCGCTTTACCTGAATGCGCCGAATGGACTCCGGAATGTCTTCCAGTGCGGAAGTTTTGACCACATAATCGCTTACACCATATTGAATTGCTTTCTGGGTAAATTGAAAATCGGTATAGGCGGTGAGAAAGATGATCGAAACGCCCAGTTCGTTTGCCATCACATATTCGGCAACCTGAAGACCGTCCATTTCGGGCATTTTAATGTCTACAATGGCAAGATCGGGGGGATCTTTTTGCATGGCTTCTACCAGTTCTTTGCCATTGGAAGCGCTGTAAACCAATTTGCAGTCAATGCTGTCCCAATCAACTAACTTTTCAAGACCTTCACGGATATACGGCTCATCATCTGCAATCATTACTTTCAACATCTTGGTCATTCCTTTCTAATGGCAGGGTGATGGTAATGGTGGTTCCAACATCTATTTCACTTTCAACGGTCATGGATGCCTTGTCTTCGTATAGGGAGTTCAGCATCTGCCGCGCATTTTCAATGCCAATATGGGTGTGCTTTTTATCTGCCATGAGCTGCTCTTTGCCTGCCAGCTCTTCCAGGCAGAAGCCTACACCGTCGTCTTTGATCTGAATCCAGAGATTTTCTCCGCACTTTTTGGCAACAACACAAACGCTGCCCTTGCCGGTCTTGGGCTCAAGACCATGTGCAACCGCATTTTCAACCATGGGCTCAATCAGAAGGCGGGGGATGCGGGCTGTTTTTACTTCTTCGTCACAGTGGATCTCATAGGTGATCTTGCCTGAGAAACGCTCGCTTTGCAGCAAAAGATAAAATTCCACCAGCTCCATCTCTTCGTGAAGCTGGATCTGCACTTCGCCCCGCCTGAAAATTTTTCCCTGAATGAGTTTTGCAAAAGCACTGAGCATTTTTTGCAGCTCTTTGTCGCCGTTGAGTGCGGCACGCATGCTCATCATGCTCAAAATGTTGAACATAAAATGAGGATTGATCTGCGATTGCAGATATTTGACCTGTGCCTGTGTTGCAAGCAGCTGCTTTTCATACACTTTGGCAACCAGATTTTCAATTTCGCCCGTCATCTGATTGTATAGATGGCTGATCTCGTCAAATTCGGTTACGCCAAATTCCCGCATACGGCCGTCCTGTTCACCGTTGCTGAATTTTCGGATATCCTCGCCCATCAGTTTGATCGGCTTAGTGATCCGAATGGCAAAATAAAGAACAACAATTCCGGCCAGCCCGATGATTACACAGAAAATAAGCGCAAACGGTACCAGCATGGACAGACTTGCGTGATAAATGTTGGATGTATCAATCAGCAGCTCCGACTGGAGTCCAAAACCGGTTTTCTGCCGATGCATTTTATAATTGATGCCGTCAATTGTCAGATCCTGCTGTCCTTGGCGAAAATCAGAGGTTACGGCCTGGGCCGTTTTTAGGCCCCGGTCGTTGGAAAATAAAACTTCGCCATTTGCTCCGGCAATATACCATGACTGATCCGGAAAGCGTTCCGATTTGTTGAAAAGTTTCTTGACCGCATCGGTCTCAATGGTTAAGATGCAGTTTCCGATTACCTTCATATGATCATCGTAAACCCGCGTGCAAATGAAACTTCGGTTTGGGGTGGGGATGTATTTGTATTCGTTTTGGTGTACGGTAAACGAACGGTTCAAATTTTTAAAGGTGATCTCCTGAGCGGCATTTTCTTCAACGGTTTGTGGGTAAACCTGACTGCTTACCCATTTTCCGCTTTTGTTGAACAGATAAGCACTGCCCACAAAGGGATGCACGGAACCAACCATATTGCTTTCGGAATAAAGGTCGGTGACAAGGTCAAATTCATGCTGGATATAGTCCATGTCAGCTGTTTCATTTTGAAGGAACTGACGAATCTCCCGATTGTTTCGGAAAGAAATCACCATGTTTTCCATGTTTTTGACCTGATTGTCAAACTGTTCATTTGTGCTTTCCAGATAGAATTCAAGGTCTGTCTCGGCCTGTTCAGAAAAATAATAAGCCGACAGCACGATCAAGGCGATGCCCAGCACCATCATGGATACAATGCACGCAGACAGGCTCAGCCAAATGACCTGATTGAGCAGGCTTCCGCTTTTTGCTTTTTTCTTTTTCATCGCCGAATCATTCCTTTTTGCTGGATGTAAACCCGGCGGTTTGCCGGGTTCAAAGACCGCTGGAGAGTGTCGAGAACACCCCTCTGGACCGTGTCACAATTAATTTCATTATAAATTGATGTAAGATATTTATCAACTATCATGCAAAACCATGGCGATTATGTACAAATAGTAAAAAAGAATTTAAACAGAATGCACAAATAGAAAACGAGGGCAAACGCCAAAAGAAAAATGTGAGAAGGGGAACACCGAAAGGATATATTCAAAATAATAATTATAAATTGAAGACTCAATCAACACGAAATCAAAGGCAGCGAAAAAGCTTTTTGATTTTTGATTGAAGCGGTCAGAAAGCTGTGATAGAATGAACTCAGCACAGCAAAAGAACTGCGCAAAACAAGTGAAAAGAGGGTTCTGCAGTGAAAGATATTGAATTACTGCCGCAGAGCGGCCGTTTTTACAAGGCCAACCTGCACAGTCACACCGTTTTGTCGGACGGTAAAATGACCCCGGAACAGGCTAAAAAAGCCTATCAGGAACAAGGCTATTCCATTCTTGCTTATACAGACCATCGCCATTATGGCTGGCACCCGGAACTTTGTGATGAAAACTTCATTGCACTGGCCGCCTTTGAAGTGGACAACAATTCTCCCTTAGCCGAAGACGGAAGCTATGATCGGGTCAAAACCTATCATATGAATTTTTATGATACTGATCCTGTGGCCCATGGCGGATTTGAAGCACACAATCCGGAATTTGCCTACGGGGATATTACAGCACTCAATGCCTATGTGGCGGATCTGAAGCAGAAGGGTTTTCTTGCCTGCTACAATCACCCCTATTGGTCGCTGCAGAACTATGATGACTATAAAGAGCTGAATGGCTTTGACTTTATGGAAATCTACAACCACGGCTGCGAGATCGACGGCCTGTATGGCTGGAATCCTCAGTCCTATGATGAAGTGCTGCGCACCGGCCGTCATCTGGGCTGCTTTGCTACCGATGACAACCACAACTGTGCACCGTTCGGTGACCCCTACTGCGATTCCTTCGGCGGCTTTACCATGCTGAAATTGGAAAAGCTTACCTACGAAGAGGTCATCCATGCACTGAAAAACGGAAATTATTATGCGTCCACCGGCCCTGAGATTCATTCTCTGGTCTTGAAGGACGGTGCGGTCCATGTAAAGTGCAGTCCCTGTGAGAAAATTTATATGATTACAGAGGGCCGGCATACCCAGTCTGTAATGGCCAAAAACGGCAAGCTGGAAGAGGAAGCAGTTTTCACTCTGGACGGAAAAGAAGGCTATATCCGCATTGAGTGCCGGGACAATAAGGGCGGCCGTGCATGCAGCCGTGCATATTTTCTCACCGAGTTCGAGGACTGATTTTAAATAAAAAAACGCAGGGTCTTTTGAAAAAATAGACCCTGCGTTTTTTATGCTGAAACAGAGAAGAGAAACTTTAAAAGTTGTTTTGGCATCAAACCATTTTTTGCGTATGGAACAGGCAGCAAAAAAGGAGAGAACAAATTAAGACAAAACAAGAAAAAACCTGCAAGTTTTAAACTTGCAGGTTTTTTAGTGGTTGCGGAGGCTGGATTTGAACGAACGACCTTCGGGTTATGAGGGGTTCTTGATAGTACATATGGCTCTGGCGACTCCAAAATGCACAGTGAAGTAGAATTAATGAATAGTAATATTGTGTGAATTTCATAAAAAATCTAGAGAACCTCAGTTGCGTGCTATAAGAGAAAAGTTTGCTTTACCTTTTGGTTAGAAAAATGTTAGAAAAAGTTACTCTAGTAATTGGTTGAGTGTGATAGTGACAACAACAGATGGTAAAACATGAAAGATATTAAAAATGGAGACTAACAAAAAATTATAAATAGTTCGTATAATCCGTTCTATCTAATTTTGCACAATGACAGATAATGTCGTACATTCATGCTATACTAGAGATAAAGTTAGACGTTGTTGTCGAAATTGAGGAATTTGTGCGGAGCGATTTCCAAAACTTCAGCAATGTCGAATAAGGTGTCAAGAGAAAGAGCTTTTTTGATATTAGGAGCTTCCAAATGCCCGATAAAGGCAGGAGTGCATCCTACTTTTTCTGCTAGTTCTTCTTGAGTCAGTCCGCGAAGCTTACGATAGTAAGCGATTTTTAATCCGATCTGGCGGTATTTTTCAATATGTGCAGTTTTCATCGATAAATCCTCCATATAGTCTATATGGTATCGAATTGCGACACAAATTGACATGAGCACATAATTATATTATTATATTTAACAGATAGTTTTATGTGTTCTGCAGTGCATAAGCAGAGGGGAGATACACATGGAAGTAACAGTGTCTAAATCAGAACGTTTATTACAGATCTATTCTTGGCTGGTCAACGGAAATATTTTGAGTAAAAAAGAATTGGCGCAGAGGTTTCATGTCACGGAACGAAGTGTTCAGCGTGATATGGAGTCTTTGCGCTGTTTTTTTGCAGAACAAGGAATTGAGCAGGATGTGATTTATAATCGCCGAAAAGGAGGTTATGTTCTAAAAAACACATCGGAAAAGATGTTGACAAAAAGTGAAATTCTGGCGGTGTGTAAGATTCTGATAGACAGCCGTTCCATGCGTAAAGATGAGATGATTCCAATTTTGGATAAATTGATGGATTGCTGTGTTCCGGCTGAAAGCAAAAATGATGTAAAGGAACTGATAGCTAACGAAAAATTTCATTACATAGAACCGCATCATCACAAGTGCCTTCTGAATGGACTGTGGGAAATCGGTCAGGCAGTCCGAAATCATCAGGTTATGGAAATTGAGTACGAACGCATCAAAGACCACAAATTGGTGAGTCGTACAATTGAGCCGGTGGGCATTATGTTCTCGGAGTACTATTTCTATCTGACTGCATTTTTGCGGAATGTGGACAGAGAAGCCCAATTTGAAAATAAAGATGATTGCTTTCCAACGATTTACCGTTTGGATCGTATTCAATCTTTCAAAGTGACGGATGAACACTTCTATGTCCCTTACAAAGACCGCTTTGAAGAGGGTGAATTCCGCCGCCGGGTACAGTTTATGTTCGGCGGAAAACTGGAAAAAATCCGCTTTAAATATGTAGGCCCTTCGGTGGATGCTGTGCTGGACCGCTTGCCAACCGCCCGAATCTTATCCCAGGATGAACGGGGCTGGGAGGTCGAAGCCGAGGTGTTCGGTAAAGGCATCCAGATGTGGATAAAAAGTCAGGGGAACTATGTGGTGATGGAAAAAGAATCGAAAGATAATAGAGTATAGATATAAAGGCTAGCAACACTCAAAAAAGAAATGAAAAAATGCTTTAATGGCGACGTACAGAAAAATTATTATATAAAGGAGAAATTAACAATGGGAAATTATGTAAAGAAAAAGAAGGATATGAACTTTCAAAGCATTGATTCTCTGAAAACAGTGGAAGATGTTCTGAATGATGCTGATTATGCCCTGAAAGATAAGCATCGTAAAATTACGGATTCTCCATTAGGCGAGACTTTGGCAGGTGCAACAGGTGTAGGAATTGGCGCTGGAATTGGTTTTGCAGGATTATACTTAGGAGGATCTGTGGGATTAAGCGCAGCTGGAATTACAAGTGGACTAGCGGCTGCAGGCTCTATAGTTGGAGGAGGAATGGTGGCTGGAATTGGTGTACTGGCAGCTCCAGCAGTTGTCTTGGGCGGACTGGGTGTCGGTGTGGCTTCAAGTATTAAGAATAAACGTCTGCGTGAAGCCAAAGAACTGGTTTATAAAAATGCGATTCAAAAGCAGACTGCGATTCTGAAAGCATTGAGGGATGAAAGCGATGCAGATAAGGAGCGAATCGATTATTTGAATGGACTCAATATTATGCTTCAGGCGGCAATTAAGGATCTAGAACATGACCTTGGAATTGTCGATTTCAACTATGGTTTTGAAGATATCTGGGGTAGTAGGTGATTTTATGAGCCAATTCACATACTCAGATAAGGAACTGGAAGTTAATAAAGTTCTGAAAATGAACCAGGAAATATCATGTCAGATGATTACTGATGCTGACAAAAAAGAATCCAGAAAATTAGCAGATGACAATATTGAAGCTTCTCTGAAACTGCTGCAATTTCTTGGAAAGTCAGTAGATTTGCCGCAAAAGAAAACACAAGGACATTCTTCCGGATATAATAAACCACCGATAGAAAACTGGGATTCACTGGTTCATCAAGCAAATGAATTCTGCCCGGATGTGGTCGTACTGGAAGACATTATGACAGATGAAGAGATTAACGCATCTTTTAGAGAAGCAAAAGAGATCAACCGCGATTTTTCTCAAAAAACCAGTATCATTAATAAGATAGACCTGTCTTTCTTAACAATTGCAATTGCTTTACAGGTTACAAAAAGTCTTGTGTTTCCGATGGTTGCAGGAAAATTTGGGTATGGCGAACAATTTGATCCAGCTGATAGACGAGCACATAATGATAAAAGTATTGAGCAAGAGCATCGTAGAGCGAATGATGCTTTTCGGGATAAACATTTAAAAAACCACAAAACAGGTCATTGGATCGAGCTGCTGTATTTAACCCCAGCCTATGATATTACAAGAGGATCGAAGGAACTGGGAATTAATATGGGTGGCGCATATCATCGGATGTATACATTGGGCCATGATCCAATTTTAGGATGGATTTTCGGTACGATGAATATTTTGACCGATGTAATTACTCTGAACACATTTCAATCATTTCGAGTAACGCGAAATCCAATGTGTATCACAAAGGAACAAGTTCCCTTGTGGACGATGTTTTCGGAGAGTGTGGAGTGGATTAAAGCAGACCCGCTTAATTTGCCAGCAGCAGTATTTGCACAGGCTCAGCATTTAAAATCTGACGAGTATACAAAGATTGGACTTCCGATTCCGCTGCTTTCCAGCATCAATAAAAATTTTGCAAGTAAGTTATATAAAAGTCATTATGATGCGCTTTGCTTTGCACGGGATGTGAAAATCGTTGGTACATCGTTCATCGTATCTAAAATTTTTGACATGATTATTACCTTAGCGCACGGAATGTTTCGAGGACCTGAGGAAAATCAGGATTTGTATGAGGCCAGAACGCGAAAAATACTGCTGATTTCCAATACAATAGCGTCATCAAGCACAATTATTCAAACCGCTATTACAAAAAAATGCAAAGATTTGGATATCGGGAGTTTGCTGAATACGCTTATTCACTTGTTCGCAGATGTCAGATTTGTTAATCGAATCAAGCAAGAGTTTGTGCAAAATGAGATATCGAATCGACTGCAAAATGAGATTGATGAGATTGACCACTTATATGAGCAAATGTAAACGGCCGATAATGAATGGATAATGTTATCTGTACGGTTTTTGTTATAGCGTACTTGTTTTGCCGGTTCATTGCTATGAAAAATTATTGATGATAGGTTTAGTAATAGTAATTTCGTTGGCTATTCCAAATTAGAACATTGGGGGGCCTCTTTCAGGTTGTTGGTTAGGTGCCTTGCAATGGATTCGACGTTGCTAGTGAAAAAATAATAAATAAAACATGGCCCCATATGGTAGCAATATTGAAAAAACGACCTACACTTTGAAATAAGTGTGGGTCGTTTTGAGTAATCAATAGATTATATTTAATCACAAAAATATTTCTCCGGTTAAATAGCAGAAAATGAAAAAATGTATCTGGTGTAAAAGTTAAATGGAACATACCGAATGATAAACAAAAAGCAGTCATCTAATTGAATGACTACTTTAGTGTCAGGTGCGACCAGTTTAGATACGACGTCTTCAACAGGTGAGCATACTGACTATTTCCCACGCGTATTTATCTTCGTTCTGATTCCATACCAGCGGTAATGATAGAATGGTTCGCTGATCATGCACATTTTTGTCTGCATATTGCAAATACTGCTTCGGGTCATCTGTAATATGAAACTCAAATCCATTTCTTTCCTTAGTGATTCCCCAATGTGCATAGGGAAACTTGTGTATGGTGCGAAAATGATTCGGATCTGCGTCTGCCCTGGACCTGTCTATTTCCCAAAGTTCTTCTAAGTCATCTGTATCATCGCAGCCGATCCCGATTGTAAAATGTTCCAGTTCTGCCACAGCATTCAGCGTGTGCTCATCTCCGCCGTCATACTCCAATCCGGACACGGAATATCTCGCCAGGACCACATCACCGGGGTTCATATCGGCTGTTTCAATGTGGACCATATAGCATCCATCCGGATGGACAGGAGTCTTTTCGTCCACGTAGAATGTGTTATAAGTTCCCGCTTCAATGGAAAACTCTATATTCTGTCCATTATATAAAACTTCAAAATATCCAAATGGTGTTTGAAATTTTTTCGTTACCATAAGTCTGTTACCTCCGACAGGAGCAGCAATCTGTATCTATCAAATGCACACCTAAAAAATTAGCCCAAAAACGACGAAAACCACTGATTTCTCAGTGGTTTTCGAGGGTGTATCTATTTCGGACACACGTCATGGTTGCGGAGGCTGGATTTGAACCAACGACCTTCGGGTTATGAGCCCGACGAGCTACCGAGCTGCTCCACTCCGCGATATTTGTTTGTTTTGCGCTCACCTGAGTGCTTATATATAATAACATGGGTACAATGGTTTGTCAACACTTTTTCTGAAACTTTTTTAAAATAATTTAAAATACAAACCAGCGGAGAAAATCCGGTCGATTTCTCCGCTGGTTTGTGGTGCCAAAAGGTTTGGCGTTCAATGGGTCAGACTCGATCAAAGGTCCACTGGGTGCAGTGGTGCTGTTCTTCGCCGGGCCGCAGGATGCCGGCCGGGAAGTTGGGGCAGTTGACGAAATCCGGAAAGTACTGGGGTTCCAGTGCATAGCCGGTTCGCCGGTTAAGCGAGACGCTGCCTTTTGCGTTTTCAACAGTCAAAAAGTTTCCGGTGTAAAACTGAACACCGGGCAGGGTGGTATCCATCGACAGGCGGATACCGGTCTTGGGACTAAACGCACGGGCGCAGGGCCGCAGGGTGCCGATTTCCCCCATGACTGCAAAGTTGTGGTCATAGCCGCCGGCCAGAACCAGCTGTTCGTCATCGGCGTCGATTTCACGACCGATGGGTTTTGCAGTGCGGAAATCAAAAGGAGTATTTTCCACCGGCAGCACCTGACCCAGAGGAGCCATGGTGCTGTCTACAGGGGTATAGCCATCCGCAAAAAGCTGTACCTGCTGGTCATGGATATCGCCGCTTCCGGACAGATTCCAATAAGCGTGACAGGTAGGAGCGAACGGGGTGGGAGCATCCGAGCGGGCAGTCCATTCCAGACGGAAGCCATCGGGCACCAGAGAATAGACCACTTCCAGATCCACACGGCCTGGGAATCCTTCTTCTCCGTCCGGACTTACCAATGCCAAGCGAAGCTGGGTGTCGGTAATTTCCCGAATCTGAAAGATCCGCTTGTCATATCCGATCTTGCCGCCGTGCAGAGTGTTGGGACCGTCGTTCTTGAAAAGGTCGTATCGGGTTTCGTCCAGAGTGAAGCCGCCGCCGCGAATGCGGTTGGCGACCCGGCCCACAAACGAGCCCAGATAACAGGTCTGCTTTTCATAGTCGGCCATGGTGTCGCAGCCAACCAGAACATCCACCGGGCCGTTGTTTCCGGGAACCACCACGCTTTGCAGGGTAGCGCCCCAGGTAAGTACCGAGATGGAACAATCCGAACCGGAAAGGGTGCAGCGGCTGACCGCTTCACCGTTTTGAGTGGTACCAAAAGAAGTTACAGAAAAAGCCATAGCGTTCGACCTCATTATCCCAGAGTTTTGATGAAGCGATCCAGAGCGGCCTGGCCCTCAGCGTCACGCTTATAAACGCCGGCGTGCTCCAGAACAGTGGCGAACACCTTGCCGACCTCTTCTTGGACGATGGCGGTCACGTTGTCGGCATTCATTTGGGGATGCTGAGCCTTGATCTGCTCGGCCCACTCTGCGTGGGAAGCGGTCAGGGGATCGGCGGTCAGATCGCTGCCGTCTGCCAGACGTGCGGCAACGGCTTCCAGTTCGCCCTTCAGGCGGGCGGGCAGAACGGCCAGACCCATAACTTCGATCAGGCCAATGTTCTCCTTTTTAATATGATGCAGTTCCTGATGGGGATGGAACACACCCAGAGGATACTCTTCGCTGGTGCGGTTGTTGCGCAGTACCAGATCCAGCTCATAGTCGCTGCCGCGGCGGCGGGCGATGGGAGTAATGGTATTGTGGGGCTCGCCGTTTGTTTCGGCAAAGATGCCGACACTTTCGTCCGAGTAGCCACGCCATGCGGTGAGAATCTTATCGGCAAGGTCTGCCAGAGGTGCGGGATCAGCACAGCGCAGACGCAGCACGCTCATGGGCCACTTGACCACACCGGCAGAAACCTGCTCAAAGCCGGAAACGGTAAAGGTGCGCTCAATGGGGGCGCGTTCCATGGCAAATTCGTGATGACCGCCCTGGAAGTGTTCGTGGCTCAGGATGGAGCCGCCGACGATGGGCAGATCAGCATTGGAACCCACAAAATAGTGGGGGAAACGCTCGATGATGGCCAGCAGCTTCTGGAAAGCTGCTTTGTCGATCTTCATAGGCTGGTGGGCACGGTTCAGGAAGATGCAGTGCTCATTGTAATAAACATAGGGAGAATACTGCATACCCCAGGGCTGGCCCAGAATGTCCATGGTCAACAGACGATGGTTCTGACGGGCCGGGTGGTTCATACGGCCTGCATAGCCTTCGTTCTCTTCGCACAGCAGACACTTGGGATAACCGGCGGGTGCAGCATTGCGGGCAGCGGCGATGGCACGGGGATCTTTTTCGGGCTTGGACAGGTTGATGGTGATTTCCATGGTACCGTAGTCGGTTTCAGCCAGCCATTTCTGGTCTTTGGCGATGCGATCCCGGCGGATATAGTTGGTGGCCTGGCTCAGATCATAGTACCAGTCAGTGGCTTTCACCGGGTCCTCGGCATAGAGGGCCTCAAACTTGCGGATGACTTCGCTGGGGCGGGGAGTCAGCAGGCCCATCAGCTTGGTGTCGAACAGGTCACGGCTGGTGATGCCGTCCTCAATCAGACTCTGCTCCACAGCATAGTCACACAGATCGTTCAAAATGGCGGCCAGCTCACGGGGTTCAACTTTGCCGGGGTCCTCATAGGAATCCAGGTGCAGAGCTTCCAGCAGAGCATTTACGGCATACCAGCGGTCAGCGGGCTCAATCAGTCCGGCGTTGAGGGCATAGGTGCAGAGTTCGGAAATCAGATGATCGATCATGAAAATTACCTCCTAAAACAACTTATTCTTCAATGAGCCGTACGCCGCCTACAGGGCGCACCGAGATGACATGGCACATTCCCTGCCCCAGCAGAGCTTCCATTCCGGAGCGGAATGCGTCCAGCTTTTCAAAGGGAACATAGGCCTGAATGGTACCGGCAAAGCCGCCGCCGTGCACCCGGAAAGCACCGGAACCGCCCAGCAGATGCTGAGCCAGTGCGAGGGACAGCGCAACCGGTTCAACCGAAACCGGCTGTTTGCGGCAGATAACGTTTTGCAGATACTGATAAGAGGAAGCGCCGCTTTCCTGGACAAGACGCAGGAATTCGGGCATATTTTTTTCTTTCAGTGCCGCAGCCTGTGCCGGAGCACGGTCGTTTTCGGCAAAGAAGTGGATGGCGCGCAGCAGAGCGCGGTCGCCCAGCTCTTTGCGCAGGCGGGGCAGAGCGGCAAAAAATTCAGCGGGCTCAACTTCCCGCAGAACGGTTTTGCCAAAGGCCTGAGCAACCGAACCCATCTCGGCGGGGATGGCAGCATATTCATCAGTCAAGTCAGCGTGGTCGGCACCGGTGTCCACGATGCAGAGGGCATAACCGGAAGCGGCAAGGTCCAGCTCGATGGGTTCTACGACCGGCTGCTTTTTATCTTTGAAGTCGATGGATACCACGCCGCCGGTGGCGCAGGCCATCTGATCCAGCAGGCCGCTGGGCTTTTTGAAGTAAACATTTTCGGCATACTGGCCGATCTGTGCAATGGTCATCGAGCTTTCTTTGCCTTCGGCAAAAAATTCGTTGACGATAACGCCCAGCAGCACTTCGTAAGCGGCAGAAGAAGAAAGGCCGCTTCCCTTTAATACATTAGAAGTAGTGTAAACGTCAAAACCGCCTACAGGCCAGCCACGCTTTTTGAAGGCAGCACAAACACCGCGGATGAGTGCCGCAGAGGTGTTTGCTTCGGAATCCACCGGTTCCAGCTGTGAAAGGTCAACTTCTTCCGGGTCAAAGCCTTCCGAAATGATCCGAACCAGACCCAGGTCGTTTTTGGCGGCCAGGGCGATCACGTCCAGGTTGACGCTGCCGGCCAGTACCCGGCCCTGCTGATGGTCAGTGTGGTTGCCGCCCAGCTCGGTGCGTCCGGGAGCGGAGAAAAAGGCAAAGTCGCGCGCTTCGCCGCCAAACGATTTTTGAAAGCCATCTACCAGATGTTTGTAGCGGGGGCGGCAGTCCTCGGGATGGGTGCCGGCGCAGCCGTACAGAGATTTGAACGAGTTGTCGAAACGACCCGAATCCAAAGCAAATAACAGTTCACTTGGCTGTTGCATGATGATTCCTCCGATTTTTTGTAATATTGTTGCTATGTAATTGCAGTATTGTTACATTGCAGTTGCTTTTTATTACTTCAATTATACCATGAAGAACGCAGAAACAAATATAATTTTGTTGCAAATTTCGGGAAAGTTGATACATTCTTTTTAAACTGAGTCAAAAATGTATGCAAATATCAGAAATGACCTTGCAAGAGCAGAAGAGACAGTGGTATAATAAAGAAAGAATTTGAAAATGGACAAAACAAACAAATCCGGGACGGAAAAAACCGGTGATTTCAATATAGAACACACAAAAGCAAGGAGAAAAGATTATGCAGTTGTATCAGGACAAGCTGACCCTGACCGGAGCACTGCCCGGGCCTGAAAATCCCCAGCCGGTATTTCGCAGTCTGGAAAAAGATATGCGGATGGAAGAGGACGGAACTCTGACCGAGGAACAGAAATACCGTTATGGCAAAGACTGTGGTGCCCGGTGTCTGCCGTACCGGATGCAGGACCGGTATCTGCGCAGCGATGAGCCGGTGACCCTCGACACTGTGGTGATGGAAAACCGGTTTATCCGGGCGGAGTTTGTGCCGTCTTTGGGCGGCCGTCTCTGGTCGCTTTATGATAAGGAGGAGCAGCGGGAGGTTTTGTTCCGTAATCCGGTGCTGCGTGTTGCAAACCTGGCCATTCGGAACGCCTGGTTTTCCGGCGGCATCGAGTGGAACCTGGGCCATACCGGACACCATGTGTTTACCTGTGACCCGGTTTATGCCTGCAAGATAAAAGCACCCGATGGAGAAGAGTTTTTGAGGATGTATCAGTACGAAGCGGAACATGCGCAGGTGTATCAGATGGATTTTCATCTGCCAGAAGATTCCCGTCAGCTGGTGATGCATCTGCGCATCGAAAACACGCTGGACAGCACTCAGCCCCTCTACTGGTGGACCAATACCGCAGTGCCACAGACCGAGGGCACCCGCATCTTCTCAGTTTCGGATGAAGTTTTGTATCAGACAATGAGTGTGAAAGAGACGCTCCGTCCGCCATTTGGACGGGGTACCATGCCGTTTCAGCCGAACACTCTGCCCGGTGTGGATGTGAGTTATCCCGCCCGTATCCCGCGTTCCACCGAGTATTTCTTCCAGAACGGCACGCAAATGACAGCTCCCTGGGAAGTCAGCACTGAGGCGGACGGTCGTGGATTTTTAGAGCGCTCCACTCAGCCGCTCTGCACCCGCAAGCTGTTCTGCTGGGGCAATGGCCAGGGCGGTGTGCATTGGAGTGATTATCTGTCCCGCCCGGGCGAGGGCAGCTATGTGGAAATTCAGGCCGGACTGGCTCCCACACAGGTGCATACCGTGACCATTGAGGGCCACGGTGTGGTGGAGTTTACCCAGATGTTTGGCGCATTTTCGGCAGAGCCGGAAGCGGTGGGCGGAGACTGGGCGCAGGCTCAGAAAAAAGTTGCCCGTCGGGTGGAAGAGATCATAAATACTGAGCGGTTGCAAATGCTGGACCGAATATATGCCGCCAAGGCAGAGATCCCCGGCGGTACGCTGCTGAGTGAGGGCGACCGGCGCGGCGGCCTGGAACGTCTGCGGCTTGCACAGGATAAAGAAGCGGATTTTGCGCCGCATCTGGAATTTCCGGCACCGCAGCAGCAAGAGCTGTCGGTTTGGGCAGATCTGCTGCGGGAGAAAATGCTGCCGGAAAGCCGTATGCCGCTTCCCTTTATGACCGATCCCCGGTGGCTGCCGTATCTGGAATCGCTGAGTACACGCACCGATGTGACCCGTCAGGCAAGATTCCAACTGGCGGTCTCACTGGCAGAAAACGACCGGGAACAGGAAGCCGTACCAATGTTGGAAAAGCTGACGGCAGAGGGTGACCCATGGGCGGCCCATGCACTGGGAATGCTGGCCCGACGCAGCGAACAGGCCGAACAGGCTGAATACTGGCTGCTGAAGGCTTTTGAACTGGAACAGACAGCGGGCGGTTTGGATGTGAGCTTTGCACAGGATGCGCTGGAACAGCTGGTCAAAAACGGCCGGTATGAAAAAGCGTGGGAATTCTGGACTCAGCTGCCCGAATCGCTGCGCACCGACCAGAACCGTCTGGATGCAGCCGAAGCTGCGGTCAAAACCGGACACCTGGATTTTGCAGAGGAATGCTTTAAAAAAGAGTATGCCTGCATTCGAGAAGGCGCGGTAGGTTTGGCAGATGTCTGGTTTGAGTATCTGGCACGCCGAAGCTGTGCGGAAAAGGGAATCGAGTTCGATCCTTCTTATATTGATGACACTCTGCCCATGCCGGAAGTAATCGATTTCCGGATGTACTGATTTTTTAAATGCCCGGTCCTGCGACAGCGTTCAGGACCGGGCATTTTTCTTTTATAATAAGGAAAGACACTTTCAAAACACACCGGATTTTTCAGAATTGTAAGAGAAAATAATAGATTTCACAAATAACCGCAGAAAAGGATAACGTTTGCCAAATTATTATGGTATGATAAGAAAATAAAACGGGGTTCGCAATGAAAAAGCGCGAACCCCATCCGCATATACGATGATCCAAACACCCGGCAAAAAATGCCGGGCTGGGGGAGAAAAACAAAATGGCAAAAGGACTGGTTTTGGCGGGCGGCGGAGCTCGCGGCAGTTATCAGGTGGGCGTTTTCGAAGCGCTGTGTGAACTGGGCTGGAAACCGGATGTGGTAGCAGGTACTTCGGTGGGCTGCCTCAATGGTGCAATGTTCGCACTGGGAAAGACCGAGCTTGCAAAAGCTATGTGGCTTTCCATTGGAAACGAGCAGGTGATGAATCGCCCCAAAGATCCATCAGGCGCAGAATTGGCCGGATTTTTGCAGAAGGTCATTCAGCAGGGCGGCATGGATGTGAGCCCGCTGGAAGAAACGGTGCGCCGGGTGCTGGACGAACAGGCCCTGCGGAAAAGTCCGGTGAATTACGGATTGGTTACGGTGAACAAACGCACTCTCAAGCCGCTTCAGCTCACGCTGGCCGAGATCCCGGAGGGCAGGGTCGTGGACTACATGCTGGCTTCGGCGGCTTGTTTTCCGGCCTTTGAAAGCCGGAGCATTGACGGCGAAGAGTTCATCGACGGCGGCTACAACGACAATATGCCCATTGATCTGGCGGTGCGGATGGGTGCCGAAGAACTGGTTGCAGTGGATGTGGACGGCATCGGCATTACTCGGCCGAATCTGACCAGAGTCCCAACCACCTATATCCGAAGTCAGTGGAGCCTGGGCAGCCTGCTGGATTTTGACCCGCAGGTGGCCGAGCGCAACATGGCCCTGGGTTATCAGGACTGCTACCGTGCGTTTGGTAAAATGCTGGGCAGCATTTATGCCATCCGGCCGGACAGCCACCGGGAGCTGGTGGAAGGTTTTATACAGCCGTATGCGCGTATCCTGCGCCGTCTGATTGAATGGAACCCGGCTATGGCTCTTACCGAACGGGCAGCGCTGCTGCCGCTGGAAGGGCTGTTTCCCACCGATGAGGAGCGGGCGATCGCACCGCTGGAACGGGCCTGTGAGCTGGCCGGAGTGGACCCCGCACAAATTTATTCGGCCGAAGAACTCTTCGGTGCATTTTTGGAAAATTGTCCGGAAGACAAGGTCCGGCGGTTTGATCCGCTGTTTGATCCTGAGGGTGATCCGGGCATTCGGGAGGCGGCACTGGCAGCCGCAGCTCCCGGAGATTTTTTACAGGCGGTGGTCCGGGCGGCTCTTTTAAAAAAGGAGCCCTGGCCCTGAATGCCTGGTTTTGAAAGGCAGGTGCTACACGATGCAAGTATACAAAGGATTGAGTGCGTCTCCGGGATTGGTTATGGGACCCATTTACCGGGTCGTGCACGGCGGTGCGGGTCTCGGACGGGTAGTGGAGATTCCGGTTCGGGAACAGGCGCTGTTTGACGCAGCGGGCATTTTGGCAACGGAGGAGCTGCTGCATTTGGAAGAAGCAACCAG
>SAMEA104404097__coassemble_683_pt1 | contig 32085 bp, 28 predicted proteins | sample SAMEA104404097__metabat2_low_PE_069 | metagenome-assembled genome bin SAMEA104404097 (sample SAMEA104404097) | Balaenoptera acutorostrata
AAGAACTGTGGGACTTTGAACTCGCTAAGTGTTGCACTTAGTTTGACAATTCACTATAAAAATCATGCCATCCTCTTTGGAATGTGGTAAAATAAAATCATATCATTTGAGTGAGGTGCTTTACTATGAATTTTACAAAAATTACCGAAACCGCCGCTCAGGCAGTCCGGGAGCTGGTACAGGCCGCCCATCTGCAAGCCGGTGACATTCTGGTTGTGGGCTGCTCTTCCAGCGAGATCATTGGCGAACAGATCGGCCACAATTCCAGTCTGGACGCCGCAAAAGCAGTGTTTGACGGAATTTATCCCGTTTTGAAAGAATCCGGCATCTATCTGGCTGCTCAGTGCTGCGAGCACCTCAACCGTGCCATTATCATCGAAAAAGCCGGTCTGCCCGCTGGTAGCCGTCCGGTGAATGTTGTCCCCCAGCCCAAGGCAGGCGGCAGCTTTGCCACCACCTGCTGGCAGAACTTTGAACACCCGGTTGCTCTGGAGTACATCCAGGCCGATGCCGGCATGGACATTGGCGATACCCTGATCGGCATGCATCTGAAACCGGTTGCTGTCCCGGTCCGCCTTTCCATGCGCAAACTGGGCGAGGCCAATCTGGTTTGTGCCCGAACCCGTCTCAAGTTCATCGGCGGCTGCCGTGCCATCTATCAGCCGGAGGTGTGAGCCATGACCGAACCGGAACTGCTTCGGACTCGGGTCGAAATAGTCCGCCAGCGTCTGGAAGATGCCTGTGCAAAAGCTGGACGTTCTCCTTCTGAGGTGATCCTCTGTGCTGCCAGCAAGACCCAGACCCCGGCCACCATCGCTCAGGTTGCACAGCTTTCCATTGACGCTTTCGGTGAAAATCGGGTCCAGGAACTTGTGGCCAATCGGGCAGCAAACTCTTATGGCAGCACACCTCTGCATTTCATCGGGCATTTGCAAACCAACAAGGTCAAACAGATTGTCGGTTCTGCCTGTCTGATTCAGTCGGTTGATTCCGAAAAGCTTTTGCGTGCCATTGATAAAGAAGCTGCCAAACAGCAGCTGGTGCAGGACATTCTTCTGGAAGTAAACCTTGCCGGTGAAGAAAACAAAAGCGGCGTTTCTCCAAAAGCATTGCCTGCACTTGCCGAACTTTGCGAACAACTCTCCGGCGTTCGGGTTCGGGGCCTCATGTGTGTACCGCCCCGTACCAGCGATGAAACCGCTCAGCATAGAGCCTTTGAGACTCTTCGGCATCTTTCGGACAATCTTGCTCTGCGTGGCTATGATCGGGTACAGATGGAACACCTGTCTATGGGCATGAGCGGAGACTTTGAATCTGCCATTGCTGAAGGTTCCACGATTGTCCGCATCGGAACCGCTATTTTCGGCCCCCGGAATTACCAATGAGGGTCTGATTTTTCACCAATTTTGCGACATTGTTTTCGGCGGCCGCCGTGCAAAGCGCCAAACCTTGCCCGATATGCTTGCAAACCCTGCGTTGGAGTGTGTATACTTTAAAGATGGAAATTCTTTTCAAGCGGTTCGGCCGGGCCGCTTGATTTTTTGCTGTATTTTATCTGGCAGCGGCAGGCAAAAACGCCTGCCGCTGTCCCTCTTACAGCCATTTCATAATTGTTTGACACAACGAATTGAGGTTTTATCATGGGTCACCATTCCGTTTCGCATCGGCTTAAAAATTTTCTGCTTGTCCTGTTGGGCAATGCGCTCTATGCGCTGGCGGTGGATATGTTTATTCTTCCCGCCGGTCTCATCACTGGTGGCACTACTGGTCTTGCTCTGATCGGTCAGTACTGGTTCCACATCCCAGTTTCTCTGTTTGTCATGATTTCCAACCTAATCATGTTTATTCTGGGTGCTTCCATCATGGGCCGATGGTTTGCGTTTAATACTGCAATTTCCACTTTTTGTTATCCCCTGTTCCTCAAACTGTTTTCGCTGATTCCCGGCATCGATCAGCTGACCAACGACCGGCTGCTTGCCACCATCTTCGGCGGCCTGATGGTCGGTGCGTCCATCGGCATGATTATCGGTTCCGGCGCGTCCAGCGGCGGCCTGGATATTCCGCCGATTCTGCTGAACAAATTCTTCGGCATTCCGATTTCCGCCAGCATGTACGCTATGGACTTTTTCATTCTGCTGGGTCAGATGTTCTTCGCAGATAAAGAACAGATTCTGTACGGCATCCTGCTGGTGCTTCTCTACACCATGGTACTGGAAAAGGTTGTCCTGATGGGTCAGTCCAGGATTCAAGTGAAGATCCTGAGCGAAAAAAGCGAAGACATCCGCAATCTGGTATTGCAGGTCCTGGACCGGGGCTGCACCATGCTCCACTCGCAGACCGGTTTTACCAGAAGCGAACAGGATATGCTGCTCACGGTGGTTTCCAGCCGGGAGCTGGCAAAACTCAATCAGCTGGTCCTTGAAGTGGACCCCCACGCTTTCATCATCACAAGTTCTGTGAATGAGGTACACGGCCGGGGATTCACCTTATCCAAAATTTACAAATAACCGAGGTTTCGTCATGAAGATGGAAAATGATCTGGGCCGTGACCCAATTCCCCGCCTGGTGCTCCGGGTAGCTCTTCCCAGTATGCTGGCACAATTCGTCAGCGTTCTTTACAGCATTGTAGACCGTATGTACATTGGCAACATCCCTGAAGTAGGCAAACTGGCTCTGGCCGGTGCCGGTGTGTGCGGCCCCATCGTGACAATGGTGGGTGCATTTGCATTTCTGGTTGGAATCGGCGGTTCTCCGCTGATGAGCATTCGGATGGGCAGCGGCGACAACGAAGGTGCCAAACGTATCCTTTCCAACTGCTTTCTGCTGCTTTGCGGCCTTTCAGTTGTTCTGATGGGCGTAACATATGCCACCCGGCGTCCGGTTCTGATGATGTTCGGTGCCAGTGAATCCACTCTGCCTTTCGCTTTGAAATATTATACGGTTTATCTGAGCGGAACCCTGTTTGCTTTGCTGGGAACCGGTCTGAATCAATTTATCATCTGTCAGGGATACTCACAGAAAGGCATGAAATCCGTACTTCTGGGTGCGATTCTGAACATCCTTTTGGACCCCCTCTTCATTTTTGTTTTCAAGATGGGCGTTGCCGGTGCGGCTCTTGCCACGGTGCTCAGCCAGGTCGCAAGCTGCATTTATGTGCTGCGTTTCCTGTTTGGACCGATTCCTCCCATTCGGATCACCTTCGGCGGCTACGATTTTAATATTATGGGCCGTATCCTGTCACTGGGCTTTACTCCTTTCCTGATTGTGGTTATGGATAACCTGATGTTTATCGGCCTGAACACTCTGCTGCAAAAGTACGGCGGTCCCGAGGAAGGCGACCTGCTGATTGCAGCCGCTACCATTGCTCAGAGCTTTATGCTGGTAGTCAATATGCCCATGTCCGGCATCACCGGCGGTACCGGCTCGATTTTGGGCTATAACTTCGGTGCCCGTCGTCCTGACCGCATTTTGCAGGCACAAAAATGGATTCTCGGTCTCTGCATCGGCTATACTGCGCTTTTGACTTTGGCCGGTCAGCTGATTCCCGACTTGTTCGTGCGTATCTTTACTGCTGATGCCGCTGTTGCGGTTCGCGCTGTTTCTGCAATTCGAATCTGTGCACTGGGTCTGATCCCGCTTGCATTCCAGTTCACCATTGTGGACGGCTTTACCGGAATGGGTATGATGCGGTATGCACTTCCTCTTTCCCTCTGCCGAAAAATCATCTACTTTGTTCCGTTGTTTATTCTGCCGGCACATTTTGGAGCAATGTCCATCTTCCTGGCTGAGCCTATTTCGGACTTTCTTGCCCCGCTTATCTGCCTCATTGTATATCTGTGGCGCATTCGATTTGTGGTTGGCATGAAGGGTTCTGAGCAATGATTTCTTAAAAAACAATCAGCCCGCAGCTGTAATTTATAAGCTGCGGGCTTTTTCTGTCGTTTCAATTAAAATACTCATAATCGGGTATGCCGTTCCAGTAATCTTCTGCCTGAATCAGTGCCCAGCGAGGTTCCGTACCAACGCGCACCAGATAACGGCCGTCCTGGGTTTTGCCGCATCGCTCAATGGGTTGTTGGGAATTGGTTTGAGTCAAATCCCATTCATGCATGGTACCGGTATGAATTCCCAGCACAATTCCTTTTGTACCACCCTGCCAGACCAGCAAATGCTCTTCGTCCATATCCTGCACCGATATGGTTCCTTTTTCCGGGACTGTGTACTGAGTCAGCTGATTGTTTTCTCCGGTTTCCAGGTTCAGACAGCGAAAACCGGAATTCCGATCATTCTTGTCCCAATAGCAAAGCTGTCCGTTCCGAAACGCAACGTGTACGTCACGGGGGTCCCAGCTGAAAATGACTTCCTGTTCCAGCGTTTCCGGGTCCAGCCAATAATACTGTCCCAGTGTCGGCCGCAGAACCTGCCGCAGCAGCAGGCGGCCCTGTACCGCGCCTTCCACCGTTTCTCTGCAATTCACATCCAGCTTTAAAACCGACTTGTATTTTCCGCTTTTTAGATTCACACGCATCAGTTCTTCGGTTTCCGATTGGGAAGAAACCGTCAGATACAGGTATTTTCCATCTGCAAACACATGAGGCTTTGAGACAACCGAACCGTTCGGAAATTCCACAAGGGTTTCAGGCTCTGAACCATCCAGCTGACGGGTCTCGATCCGTGCCGGTTCTGTTCCCGACTGACCGGTAAAAATCAGGAGCAGTCGATCCTCCTGTGCAAACGGCAAAATCTCTCCGCTGTTATTTTTCAAATCAACCGGGCAGGAGTCCACTTCGTGGGTCGGCTGCAGCTGCTGTTTTTCATAATCTCCGTAAAACAGGGTCTGTTCTCCCGATTGTTCGGCATGGATGAAATAAAAGCCGTTTTTGCTGTCCGCCCCGATCTGCTGTACAGGCTTTTCCCCGCTCTCCGCAGGCCCTGTGCAGCCTGTCAGAGACAGACAAAGCAGGACAGTCATTAAAACAGCATCCCTTTTTTTCATCCTTCAGTTCCTCCCCCAATAATCGCTTGTTTCTTTTATAATACGCTCATTCCCTGCAAAAATATTTCATATTTTGTAAAAAAATCAGGACCGCCGCAAAATACGGCGGTCCTAACTGTATTTTCACCGAATATTACATTCCAGCCGGAATTTTCAGATATTCTTTGGGATTGAGCAGTTCCGCTTCGTTTTCGTTTTCCTTATATACTTCAAAATGCAGATGATTGCCGGTAGAAGTACCGGTATTGCCTACAAAAGCAACAGTGTCACCCGCTGTTACCGTATCCCCCGTCTGCACATTGAGGCTTTTGCAGTGGTGATATCGGGTAATAAAGCCTTCGCCTCTGAGAACGACATAATTTCCTTCCTCGTGCTTATATCCGGCTTCCTGAACTGTTCCGGAATGTGCCGCTAAAACAGGGGTTCCGTCCTCTGCGGTAATATCGATTCCTTTGTGCTTCTCTTCCTGCCAATGAGAAACTCCTGTAGCTTTTCCCTGTTCTACCGGCCAGCCGAGACCGCTTTCCTGAGTCCCTGTTTCTTTATTGGAAGTTTCAGGAACCAGTTTTATCTGCGGTTCTTTCTCCGCTTCTTTTAAAAGGCTTTCCTCCGATGCGTTCTGCTGTACATCTTGCTGCTGTTGTGCATCAGCTTCTGTACTGACGACCAGAGCCGGCGCATTGGACGCTTCTTCTGCTTGTACCGATGTGCCGGTACCAATGGCCACACTGGCCAGCACCACTACACCTACCAATCCCGCCAAAATCGGCAGACCACGTTTTTTATTTGTAAAATCAAACATTTCCTGAAACCTCGCTTTCATGTCATAATTGGTCGAAAATCCGGTCGAGAGGACCATCATCCTCTGTTTTCGGGCACGAGCCAGCCCTGCAAGCACCGTTTCGCCATATGCTTTGCGGTAATCCAGGCTCTGACCATTTAAAACCGCTTCATCACAACCGCGTTCCATATCCTGCCGAGCTGCCCGAGCCATCCAGTGAACCATTGGATTGAACCAATGCACCGCCTGTGCTGCCAACAGCAAAAATTGTGCCGGTACATCCAGACGCCGGGCATGGCAGGCTTCATGTGCCAAAATATACGGCAGCTCCGTCAGCCGCAAATTTTCTTTCGGCAGATAAACCGCCGGACGAAACAAACCCACCAGCATGGGACTGGGAAGATCCGGCATCACATAAATTCGGGTCGGCCATTTAAAAAACGCCCCTGCCATTTCCTGTACTTCTGGTTCCGCCAAACGCCGATTTTTAAAAATCTTTGCCTGGAACACCCCATAGGGTATCAGCCGAAACGCCAAGAATACAACCACACCGAACAGCCAAATCAGCATCAGCCAATTGACCGGCGGCTGAACAGCTTCCACCGGTGTTTCGGTCGTTATTTCTGCAATCGGCACCCGAGTCATCTGGGGAATCGGCAGCGGTTCCTGTTCCAGTTGCTGCTGCACTACCGTCGGCATAGGTGCCTGAATCGGTGCAGTATCCATACTGAAATCAAAAGGAAGAGCCAGCCGAAGTGCCAGCAGCAGAAACGCCAGTTGAAAAAAGCGGGGTGAAATCCGATGCCGGAACCGATGCCGGAACACCATCAGCAAACCAATCAGTATCAGCACCCATGGAGTAACCGTCAACACTGAAGCAAACAATCGATTGAAAATATACTCCATCTTCAATCCCTCCCGGCGTTTTGAATGATCTCCTGCAACTCCTTTAAATCCTCTCCGGTCAGATTTTCTTCATTTACCAGCGCAGCCACCATGCTCTTGACTGAGTTTTTATAGTAGCGGCGCAGTAAGCCCCGCGTTTCGCTCTTTCGATAGTCCTCTTCTTTGACCAATGCCCGATACAGCGTGAATCTGCCTTCACGGGTCAGTTCCACAAATCCTTTTTCCGTGAGTCGGGTCAGCAATGCTTTTACGGTGGACTGTGTCCAGTTCTGATTGATCTCCTCCATCACCTGAGAGGTGCGGATGGGCTGGTCATGCTGCCAAAGCACCAGCATAATTTCCAACTCCGATTCCGGAAGTTTCATTTTCATCAGATCGTTCAAGGTCCTCGCCTCCTTTTTTCGTTGACATTTGTCGTCATATTTAGTTTATATCGCTTATCTACAAATGTCAATGAACTTTTTGTGAAATCGGTCTTGCCACGGTTATTTTTTGTAACTTTACATTGCTTTCATTTATATCTATAATAGGTGCATACGGTTTTTTCGAAAGGAGACTGAATCCATGAAATTTTCTGAGATGCAATATGTTCGTCCGGATGCAGACGCTCTGATCAAAGAGTATGCCAAGCTGACCGATGCCGCAAAGACTGCGGACAAAGGCGAAGCTCTGGTAGAACTGTTTGAAGAGCACCGGAAACTGAGCGACTCTTTTGAGATGGCCAGCTGCCTGGCCAACATTCGTCACACCCTGGACACCCGTGACGAGTTCTACGACACCGAGAACAATTTCTTTGACCGGGTAGGTCCCAGCGTCGGCAATGCACAGCTGGATTTCTACCGCGCTCTTCTGGCAAACGACCACAAGAACGCTCTGGCCGAGAAGTACGGCAAGATCCTGCTGGATAAGATGCAGATCTCTGTCAGCTCTGCCAGCGAAGAAGTTCTGGAGCTGATGCAGGAAGAAAACGAGCTGGTCAGCCGTTACCAGAAGCTGTACGCTACCCGCACGGTTGAGTTTGACGGCAAGACTCTGGCTCTGCCGGAACTGGGCCCCTACAAGGAAAGCCTGGACCGTGCAGTCCGCAAGGCTGCCTTTGAAGCAGAGGGCAAAGCATTTGACGGCATTCGCGAGGAGCTGGACGAAATCTATACCCGCATGATCCAGAACCGCAACGAGCAGGCTCACAAACTGGGCTTTGAAAACTATGTTCCCCTGTCCTATCTGCGGATGGGCCGTCTGGGCTATGGTCCCGAAGAAGTTAAGAGCTTCCGCGATCAGGTTGCCCGTGACGTAACTCCTTTGGCTAACAAAGCCATGAAAGCTCAGTTTGAGCGCATCGGTCTTCCCGATGCCAAGTTCTACGACTGCCCGGTCGGCTTTGCTGACGGCAACGCTGCTCCGGTTGGCACTGCGGAAGAACTGCTGGGCTATGCAAAGCAGATGTACACGGAACTTTCGCCTGAGACTGCTGAGTTCATCAAGATGATGACCGAGTCTGATCTGTTCGACCTCAAGAGCCGTCCCGGCAAAGCTCCCGGCGGTTATGAGTGCCCCATCCCCGGCTATAATGTTCCCTTTATCTTCTCCAACTTCAACGGCACCTCCGGTGACGTGGACGTTTTGACCCACGAAGCTGGTCATGCTTTCCAGGCATGGGTCGCATTCAACCAGGGCCTGTGCCAGGAACTGGCAAGCCCCAGCCTTGAGAGCTGCGAGATCCATTCGATGAGCATGGAGTTCCTCACCGAGCCCTGGCACCACCTGTTCTTTGGCAATGACAAGCACACCACTGCCAAGTATGCACTGGCTCACGCTCAGGAAGCTCTGACTTTCCTGCCCTACGGCTGCATGGTGGATGAGTTCCAGCATATTGTTTACGCAAAGCCCGAGCTGACTCCCGACGAACGCAATGCCGTCTGGATGGATCTGGAGCACAAGTATCGTCCCTGGAACGATTTCGAGGATCTGCCTTTCTACGGCCGCGGTGCCGGCTGGCAGCGTCAGCTCCACGTTTATCAGCATCCTTTCTATTACATCGACTATTGCCTGGCTCAGATGGTTTCTCTGCAGTTCTTTGCTGCTGAGCTGAAAGACCCCAAGGACGCATGGCAGCGTTACATGGCTCTGGTAAATCTGGGCGGCACTGAAACTTATGCCGGTCTCGTTAAGGCTGCCGGCTTTACCGTTCCTTTTGATGAAGGTGCTATTCAGCCGGTAGTGCAGCAGGTATTCGATTGGGTTACCGCAAAAAATCAGGAGTTGTGATTTTTTAGCAGTATGTCCATCTGAGAAATACATTTTTGTCTGCCTATGCTCAATCCGGTCATTTTGTAAATGGCCGGATTTTTGCATAAACAAATGCAAAAATGTAACAATTCTGACACTAAATGCCGGTTTCAGGGTGCAAAGCCTGCATTTAATTTAAAAAAACGACAAGAAATCAGAGGGAAACTTCTGTATTTCCTTGACAAACCAGTTGTGTACCCATTATAATACTTTAGTATGGTAAGGCGTAATGTAGCAGTTACGTTTTCCAGCAACAGGGTCCGGTCATTGTTTCAGTGCTGGCCCTGAAATTTGAAGGAGGAAAACACACCATGAAACAGTTTCTTGCACTGCTGCTGGCATTTACGATGGGCTTGTCTCTCGTAGCATGCGGCGGCGAACCCGCATCGTCTCAGGCTCCTGAAAGCCAGAGCGCTGCATCTGCTTCTCAGGGTACCACCGAAAATGAGAAGCCCCATTCCGATGCTCCTATCGCCGAGGTAAAACCTCTGGCTGGCAAAGAGTACGGCACCGATTACATTGCTCTGTATGAGAAGTTCGGTAAGGACGTCACCATTGCTGACGTCATCGAGGATGAGGATACCGGTACTGCTTATATCGAGCGTGACGGCAAGCGTTACACTCTGGGCATGGACTTCCTGTCCCGTGCTATGATTCACAACTGCACCGTTCCCGAGGGCGGTGAATGGGAAACTGAGAATGACGTGTACGCTGATTGGTGGAGACTGTACATTACTCGCTGGAATCAGCTGGCTCCTGAAGTTCCCTTGTACTCCAATGAATATTACAATATCTACAACGCTCAGATCAAGGGCGTTGAGGAATTCCCCACCAACCCCTACTGGAGCGATGCTCAGGCCTTGATCGACTGGACCAGCGAGAAAACTGACAATTCCATCATCCTGGGTGATGTTACCGAACTGTCCGGTAAGTTCCGTTTTGCAAACTTCGGTGCTTCCAACCCCGGCGCTTCCGATAAGTCTATTTCCAACCTGGTCAACGGCCTGGGTGTTATCGTTCAGACCATCGAAGGCGAATATGTATGGGATCCCACCGTTGTTGCTGAGCACAAGGAAGTTACCAACGAAGACGGCAGCCTGACCTACACCATCAAGCTGCAGAACGATTTGAAGTTCTCCGATGGTTCTCCCATCACTGCTAAGAACTATCTGGTAGACGCCCTGGTATTCTCCAGCCCCGTTGGTGCTCAGGCTGCCAAGAAGAACCACGACGCCGGCATGAAGTTTGTTGGCTTTGAAGAGTTCAAGGCTTACGGCGGCCCCGACACTCCCGCTGAAGTTACTGTAAAGGACGAAGACGGCAAGCCCGTTGTGGATGCTGAAGGCAACAAAAAAGTTGTTAAGGCCTCTAAGGAATTCACCGGCCTGCGTCTGCTGGACGATCTGACCTTCTCCATTACTGTTGATCCTCAGTACCTGCCTGACTTCTTTGCCATCCTGAACGCATCCATGAGCCCCACTCCCCTGGGTCTGTATCTGGATAAGGCTGACATCAAGGACGACGGCAACGGTGTTTATCTGACTGATGATTTCTACGCTAAGAACGGTGACACCTACACCATGGCAAAGCACGTTTACGATGGTGCTTGGAACACTGACACCACCTATCCCTACTCTGGTATGTACACCATTGAGAAGTGGAATCCTTCCGATAAGTCCTGCACTCTGGTTCTGAACCCGGAATACAAGGGTGACTATCGCGGCCACAAGCCCACTATCCAGAAGGTTGTTTACAAGCTGATCGTTTCTTCCACTCAGCTGGAAGACCTGAAGAGCGGCGGTATTGACGTTCTGGCTCAGATCACCGGCGGTGACGAGACCAACGAAGCTCTGAAGCTGGTTCAGGATCAGCCTGACAAGTTTGTTTCTACCCACTATGCTCGTGCCGGTTACGGCAAGCTGCAGTTCCGTGCTGACTTCGGCCCCCTGCAGTTCACCAATGTTCGTAAGGCAGTTACCTACTGCATGGACCGTGCTAAGTTCGCTAAGGACTTCACCGGCGGTTACGGCGGCGTTGTTGACGGTCCCTACTACTCCGGCGCATGGATGTACAAAGAAGCTGTTAATGACGGCATGATGCTGGATGCTTACGCTACTTCTGTTGATACCGCTATCTCTCTGCTGGAAGAGGACGGCTGGGTATACGACAAGGACGGCAACGCTTACTCCGGTTCCGGTGTCCGTTACAAGAAGATCCCCGCTAATGAGATCGACGAGCGCGATACCACCTATCAGTCCAAGGACGGCGCTTACAAGACCACCAAGATCGGCGACGAGTACCTGATGCCTCTGGTTCTGAACTGGTACGGCACCACCAACAACCCCGTTTCCGATCTGCTGATGACCGGCTTCCTGGAGAACCCTCTGCTCAAGCAGGCTGGCTTTGCAATCCAGAACACCGTCGGCGACTTCGGCCCCATGCTGGACGAACTGTATCAGGCTCCTGTTACCGGTTCCTACGGCGGCGTTCCGATGTACTCCTGCTTCAACCTGGCTACCAACTTCTATCCCCGGTACGACATGGACATGAACTGGACCATCGATCCTGCTGAGTACGAAGATTTCACCGGCTACTACTGCAAGGATGCAGCGGACGCTTACTGGCTGGCATAATCTTTAGAACCAACATTTTTAAGTATCTTGAAAGACCTGAAAGACTGGGGGAGACCCCGGTCTTTCAGGATACTTTATATAAACACACTCTTGGTTTTAGGGCGAAATTTGTCCTTTAATGTGGTTTGATTTTCACAGTGCTTCACAGGATATCAATCTTGCGGATATCCTTTGCCTGTGTATCGTTGGAAACCTGTTTGTTTCAATGTGGAGGATTTCAATCACGGCTTTAAAACGGGTTTCCAATGATATACAGGATGAGGCGCGCCTCCACCTGCCTGGTGGTAAGGCAAATCATCCAACTATATCAGGTAAAGAAACGAGGAATGATTATGGCAAAATACACCTTAAAAAGAATCGGGTATATGCTGGTCGTGCTGGTGCTTCTTTCGTTTATCATGTTTATGATCTACGGACTGGTACCGGCGAACCGGGCTTACCAGGACGCTAAAAATGACCTTCAGTCAATGAAGAACTCCATCCCGAAAAATCAGCTCAGCAGCTACTTCGATCAGCAGTATCTGTATTATCAGCGTATGTACGGCACCGATACCGACAACAAAGTTGTTCGTTATCTGCGCTGGGTTGGTCTTGCTCCTCTGTATGACGGCAGCTACAACGGCCTGCTTCAGGGTAACCTGGGCTGGTCTTATGAGATGAAAAAGCCGGTTATCGAGGTTGTCAAAGACCCGATGATCAACACCATTAAAATCAACATCATTGCCACCATTTTGGCTTTGGGCATTACGCTGCCTTTGGGCATTCGGTGTGCAGTCAAACGCGGTTCCGCCTTTGATCAAGGCGTACAGGTTTTGACCATTGTAGGTTACAGTTTGCCTACATTCCTGATTTCGATTTTGTTTATATGGATATTCTGTTCCAAACTCGGCTGGTTCCCCCCAAGCGGTATGCAGACACCCGGTTCCAATTTTACCGGCATGCGCAAGTTCTTGGATGAACTGTATTATCTGGCTCTGCCCCTCATTACCATGACCTTCTGCTCTCTGGGCGGCATGACCCGTTATGTTCGTGCTTCCATGATCGAGGCTCTGAGCATGGACTGCATCAAGACTGCCCGTGCAAAAGGTCTGCGCGAGCGTGCTGTTATCTACTCTCACGCATGGCGCAATGCTCTGATTCCCATTGTTACCCTGGTTGTTGGCTGGTTCCTGGGCATTTTTGCCGGTTCTCTGGTCATCGAAGATATGTTTGCTCTGAACGGTATGGGCAAACTGATGATTTCTTCCCTGCGCGTTGCAGACTATGACGTTGTGTTGCTGATGCAGATGTTCTACGTCTTTATGTCTCTGCTGGGCACTCTGATCATCGATATCATCTACGGACTGGTTGACCCCCGTGTCCGTGTAAACAAGTAAGAGGAGGAATTCCCCTGTGAGCAACAAAAACAACACTAAGACCTCCTCTAAAAAGGGAGTCTTTGCCACTGTTGGCAGCTGGTTCCGCCGTTTGTGGCGCGGCGGTTCCAATGACCTGGCCGACCAGATGAACGTTACGACTGAATCCAAGGCTTCGGACGTGGAAGAGATCGTCAGCCCCGGCCGTCAGATCCTGAACAACTTCCTGGAGCGCAAACTTGCGGTTGGTGCAGCCATCACCCTGATCTGCATGTTCATCATCATGTTTGTTGGACCTCTGATGATGCCCAAATACTATGATGCTTATACCGAAGTTACCCAGAAGAGCATCCCCCCGACGATGTCTATGATGAGTGTTCCTCATCAGCTGAAAAAGGAAGGCATTAAGGAGATCGACGGTTTCGGTTCCTTTACCGTAGGTCTGTCCAACGAGGGCAACGTCTTCGTTTGGGGTGCTACCAAAATCGGCACTACCGGTATTGATGTGGCTGATATTCCCGAAGAGGTCAAGAACAGCAAGATCGAAATGGTTGCTGCCGGTATTGACCACATCGTTGCCATCACTGAAGAAGGCAAGGTTCTCTGCTGGGGTAACAGCCAGCTGGGTCAGTTTGGTACCCAGACTGAAGCTCTTGATCGCGGCGAAGAATTGAACCCCTCCATCGCCTATATGCCTGAGATTCTGACTTACGGCATTGATGTATCCCATATTAAAAAGCTGACTGCAGGTTATCAGTGCACCGCCATCATCATGGATGACGGCACCCTGTATCTGTGGGGCAACAAAAATGCCTATACCAACATGGACCTGTTCCTGAATCTGGGCGTTGTTTATGACATGGACTTTACCCTGAACTACATCGTGGGTGTTAACGGCAAGCGCAACACCATCTATACCGGCTCCCGCGGCCTGTATGACGTGGTTCGTCCCAACATTTCCGATGCTTCCACTCCTACCAAAGAGTACATCGGCAAGCGCAAGATCGAAGAGATCGTTGCTACTTCCACCAGCATGGTTCTGCTGCTGAACGATGGTTCCATCTGCTTTGCAGGTGACTTTGCTTCTGATGCAAAGCCTGCTCCGGCTCTGCCCGAAGGCGAGAAGTTTGTGCACATTGTTGGTGGTTCTTACCACTACAGCGGTCTGACTGACCAGGGCAATGTTTATTCCTGGGGCAGCGATCAGCTGAACCAGACCGACGTTCCTAAAAAATTGACCGGTGTCGATAAGCTGTACAGCGGTTCTTTCCAGACTTACGCTGTAGATGAAGACGGTTCTCTGCTGGATAAGTGGGGCCTGAAGGGTTACCTCTTCGGTACCGATATCCGCGGTGCTGACATCTTCCAGCGTATCATCAACGGCGGCCGTATGACCATGACGGTTGGTGCTGTTGCTGTTATCATTTCTTCGATCATCGGCATTTCCATCGGCTGCCTGTCCGGTTATTTCGGCGGCAAGCTGGATATCCTGCTGATGCGTTTGGCTGAGATCGTGGGTGCTATCCCCTTCCTGCCTTTCGCAATGATTCTTTCTTCCGTTATGGGTCACATGGACATTTCGGAAAACGGGCGTATCTTTATTATCATGTGTATTCTGGGCGTTCTGACCTGGCCTGGTCTGGCACGTCTGGTTCGCGGTCAGGTTCTGGTTGCTCGTGAAAGCGAGTACGTTACCGCCGCAAAAGCTATGGGTGTTAAGGAAAGCACCATCGCTTTCAAGCACATCCTGCCCAACGTTATGTCCGTCATCCTTGTATCCCTGATGCTGGACTTTGGTACCTGCATGCTCACCGAGTCTTCTCTGAGCTATCTGGGCTTCGGCGTGGCTTATCCCCGTCCGACCTGGGGCAATATGCTGAACGGTGCCAACAATGCTACCATCATCAATACCTACTGGTGGCAGTGGCTGTTTACTGCGATCTTCCTCGCAATTACTACCATCTGCATCAACATCGTAGGCGACGCTCTGCGTGATGTAATGGACCCCAAGTCCAGTGTTGAAAAGTAAGGAGGGACAACGACATGCCATTACTGGAAATTAAAAACCTGCGCACTTTCTTTAAAACCAAAAAGGGCATCGTCAAGGCCGTCAACGACGTGTCTTACTCCCTGGAACCCGGCAAGACCATCGGTATCGTAGGCGAGTCCGGCTCCGGTAAATCGGTTTCTGCTATGAGCATCCTGCGTCTTCTGGATGACAACGGCTACATCGATTCCGGTGAGATTTATTTCGAGGGCCGTGAGCTGACTCACCTGCCCATGGATGAACTGTATTCCATCCGCGGCAATGCGATCTCGGTTATCTTCCAGGAGCCCATGACCAGCCTGAACCCCGTGTTCAGCATCGAGCGTCAGCTCTGTGAGCCTTTCATTATTCACCAGCATATGAAGAAGAAGGAAGCTCGTCAGAACGCTCTGAAAATGCTGTATGACGTGCAGATCCCCAACCCGGAAGCCGTCATGAAACAGTATCCTCATCAGCTGTCCGGTGGTATGCGTCAGCGTGTCATGATCGCCATGGCCCTGGCCTGCCGCCCCAAAATCCTGATTGCCGATGAGCCTACCACCGCTCTGGACGTTACCATTCAGGCGCAGATTCTGCGCCTGATGAACGACCTGCAGCGTGAAAAGGGCACTTCCATCATCTTTATCACCCATGACTTGGGCGTTATCAACGAGATGGCGGATGATGTTGCGGTTATGTACTGCGGTCAGGTTGTTGAGAAGGCTTCCGCAAAGACCATCTTTGGCAACTGCAGTATGAGCCATCCCTACCCCGAAGGCCTGATGTACTCCATCCCCCGTATTGAAAACGTGGGCGCAAAGGTCGAGCCGATCCCCGGCGCGGTTCCGCATCCCCTGGCTCTGCCCAAGGGCTGCAAATTTGCTCCCCGCTGCAAATACTGCACCAAAAAATGCATGGAAGAAGAGCCCCTCCTGACCGATGTGGGCAATGGCCAGCAGATCCGGTGCTTCTATCCCGAAAAGGAGGTGCGACAGAGTGAAGAACACAAAAAAATTACTGTCCATCAATAATCTTAAAAAATACTTCCCTGTCGCAAAGTCCTCCATGTTCCAGAAGGAACAGCTGTACGTTCGCGCCAATGAAGATATCTCTCTGGACATCTATGAGGGCGAGACCCTGGGTATCGTAGGTGAATCTGGCTGTGGTAAGTCCACTCTGGGCCGTGTTTTGCTGCAGCTCTACCCCCAGACTGCCGGTACCACTATGTACTACGGTGTTACTCTGGAGGATATGCCCCCCAAGTATGTTCCCAAGACCCTCAAGAATCTGAACAAGTACAAGGCTGAACTGAGTAAAGCTCAGCATAAGGCTGACGAACTGGCCAAAAAGGTCGAAGAGGCCGGCGGCGAAGAGAAGGCTGACTTCTATCTGCTACAGGATGCCAACATTGCCCGCTGCGATGCACAGACTCAGCTGAGCCACCTGGCCAAGCTGATGGGCGGTTTCTTCGCAGTTGACGAAGGCGACAAAGGCCGTGACCTGCTGCTCCAGCTGCACGAGCAGAACGCTAAGCGCGCTGCTGCACGCAAAAAGCTGACTGCCGCTCAGAATGATCTGGATCATTTGGATAACGACGCCAAGGCTGCTGATAAGCGTGCAAAGCTGGAAGCTACTATCGCTGAGCTGAACAAGGCAGTGGAAACTGAAACTCAGGCTGCTGACTCTCTGAAAAAGCAGCTGGATGATCTGCGTGCTCAGTATGCTGATAACGAAGAGTTCCAGAAGTACGAAGCTATGCGGGATGACGGCATTGATCTGTCCCGTCTGGAGTACGACGAAATGCGTTTGCTGCGCCGTGATCTGCAGATCATCTTCCAGGACCCCTATTCTTCTTTGAACCCCCGGTTTACCATCGGTCAGATCATCGAAGAAGGTCTTGCTACCCATAATCTGTATAAGCCCGGCACCGAAGCTATGCGCAAGCACATTGTTGACACCATGGTTAAGTGTGGTTTGCAGGAATACATGCTGCACCGTTATCCCCACCAGTTCTCCGGTGGTCAGCGTCAGCGTGTTGCCATTGCCCGTGCACTGGCTGTTGGTCCCAAGTTCATCGTTTGTGACGAATGTGTTTCCGCTCTGGACGTTTCCATCCAGTCCCAGATCATCAATCTGCTGCAGGAACTGAAGGAAAAAGAGCATCTGACCTATATGTTCATTTCTCATGACCTGTCGGTTGTTCGCTACATTTCCGATCGTATCTGCGTTATGTATCTGGGCAATGTTGTAGAGCTGGCTGACGCTGCAACCATCTTTGATGATCCCCGTCATCCTTACACCGTTGCACTGCTCTCTTCTATCCCCACCACCAATGTGGATGCGGCTAAAAAAGAGCGCATCATTCTGGAAGGCAACATTCCCAGCCCCATCAAGCCCCCGGCAGGATGCAAATTCCACACCCGCTGCTATATGGCATGCGAGAAGTGCAAGCGCGTCACTCCCGAGCTGCGTGAGATCGAGCCCGGCCATTTTCTGGCCTGCCACTTCCCCGAGCGCAAGCTTGATGAGAACGGTAATTATCTGTTTGAGCTTCCCAAGATGGACCACAATCCCAACCGCGGCTAAGAGGCAGCAACCATGAGACTTCCGTTTTCAAACCGGACACCCAAAACACCTGTCCTGGAAGATGAAGAACTGCACAGCGAAGAAACTCCCAAAGAGAAACTTCGCTTCTCCGATCATTTTTTGATCCTTGGAACCGCTTTTCTCTGGATCTTCCTTCCCTGTGTGCTGATTTTGCTGGCTATTTCCTTTTTAGTCATGCTGGTATTCGGTCTGCTGTAAAAGTTTTTTCAAGCACCCTTTATGCACTTGCATAGAGGGTGCTTTTTTCGTTTTCTACTTGCACAATTTGCAGCAGCAAAGCGGCTTTTTCGTCGGTTTTGTGCAAAAAAGAGACGCTTTTTGCATTTGCCATTTCTTCGCTGAATGATGTATAATAAAATTAAAGAAATTGCGGGAAAGTTGTGCTCATCCAGGCAATTTTCGCCTGAATCTGCTGCTTTTCTGCGAGTCATAGGCAAATTTTGATTAGGAGGAAATCATTGTGAACAAACAATTTATTCTCATCATGGCAGACACTGTTCGCACCGATATGCTGGGCTGCTATGGAAACCCGGAAATGAAGACTCCCAACCTGGACAAGCTGTGTGCCGAAGGTATTCGTTATGACAACGCTTACAGCTGCCAGCCCGTTTGCGGCCCTGCCCGCAGCGCAATCTTCACCGGCATCTATCCTCACTCCAACGGTGTTGTAGCCAACTCTCTGCCTCTGGGCGAAAATGTTAAGACCATCGGTCAGCGTCTGACCGACAACGGCATCCACTGCGGCTACATCGGCAAATGGCATCTGGATGGCGGCGACTACTTCGGAAACGGCCGCTGCCCCGAAGGCTTTGATGAGAAGTACTGGTACGATATGAAGCGTTATCTGGACGAGCTGACCGACGAAGAAAAGGTTCGCAGCCGTCAGGGCAAAACCTCTTTTGATCCCGACTGGGGCGAGGATATGACCTATGCTCACCGCTGCGCTAACCGTGCAATGGACTTCCTGAACGAGAACAAGGATACCGACTTCTTCCTGACTCTGTCCTTCGATGAGCCTCACGGTCCCTGCATCTGCCCTGCTCCTTTCAATACCATGTACAAGGACACCAAGATGCCCGACAGCAAGAACTATGCTGACGATCTGTCCACCAAGCCCTTCATGCAGACCCTGTGGGCCGGCAAGGACGCAACCGCTGATCCCGATGACCTGCACATTTCCGGCGAAGGTCTGGGCCTGTTCCTGGGCTGCAACAGCTTCATGGATTACGAGGTTGGCCGCGTAATGGAAATCATCGACCGCGACTTCCCCGATGCAATCGTTATGTTCACCTCTGACCACGGCGATATGCTGGGCAACCACCGTGTACAGATGAAGAATGCTGCCATGTACAAGGAAATCGCAAACATTCCCATGATTATCCGCGGCGGTGCTAAGGGCAAGGTTGTAAGCGCTCCCGCTTCTCACATCGACCTGGTTCCCACCATCATGGATTACATGGGCCTGCCCATTCCTCGTTTGCTGGAAGGCAAGAGCATGCTGAAGCAGATCTACGATCCCGATCTGAAGATCAACGACTACGTTCACACCGAGTTCACCCGTTACGAAGTTGACCACGACGGTTTCGGCGGCCTGCAGATGATGCGCGGCGTTACCGACGGTCACTTCAAGCTGGTTCTGCACCTGTGCGACACCGATGAGCTGTACAACATGGACGAAGATCCGGATGAGGTTGTAAACCTGATTAACAACGAAGAGTACGCTGAGGTTCGCAACCGCCTGCATGACGCTCTGCTGGATCACATGAATGCTACTCGTGACGCTTATCGTGGTTATCAGTGGGCTTGCCGTCCCTGGCGTCCTGAGAAGAAGGCTCTGTGGGAGAACGACGCTTACACCCGTCAGCGTGAAAACGAAGAGTACGAACCTCGTCAGCTGGACTATGATACCGGTCTGCCCATGGTTGAGGCTGTTCGCAGCAAGAAGCTGTACGATGCAAAGAAGTAATTCTCTGCATACCGCAGTCATCAAACCTTAAGAAATTGCATTTTCAAAGCGAAGGATACAAATTGTATCCTTCGCTTTTTCTTTATCCGAAAATACGTCCGGTAAAATTTCCGGGTTGATTTTTTGTTCCTCGGTTAAAATATATCGAAAAACGATAATTTATCATTGACTCTCACTGTTTACGCATCTATAATAAAGCCATCAAATCCACACAGGAGGTTCCTCTATGTCAAACCGTTCTCTGGAAAAAAGCATTCGTTTGACCCATTTGTGTATTACTCTGTTTGCTCTGCTGCTGGGTGTACTTTGCATCAGCGCACCCTGGCTGTTCGGTTCCTATATCCGACTGCGCGGACCGATTTTGGAAGGCAAACTTCCGCATCTGTTGACCAGCTTTTATCTCACTGCCATTCCGGCTGCCTTTACCCTGCACGATCTTCGCCGACTTCTCTACTCCATCTCGGAGAAAAAAGTGTTTACCGTACAGAACACCATCATCCTTCGGCAGATTTCCGGCTGCTGTGCTGCTGCCAGCCTTGTCTGTTTTGTTAGCACCTTTTATTACATTTCGTTTGTTGCTTTGGCTGTGTTTGGTGGATTTCTGGCACTGGTCCTGCGGGTATTGGCAGCTGTATTTGAACAGGCGGTCAACATCAAACAGGAAAACGATTACACCATTTAAGAAAGGATGCCTGAATTCATGCCCATCGTAGTAAACATCGACGTCATAATGGCAAAGCGCAAAATAAGTGCCGGAGAATTGGCTGAAAAAATCGGGATCACGCCCGCAAACTTATCTATTCTAAAGAACAACAAGGCCAAGGCAATCCGCTTTACCACTCTGGAAGCGCTCTGTCGGGCGTTGGACTGCAAACCCGGTGACATTCTGGATTTTGAGGAAGAATAAATCAAAGGAGGTTTAACCAATGAAACATACTCAAAAAGTTCGTTTGATAACCGTCCTGGCCTGTCTGCTGGCACTGATTTGCGGATCTTTTGCATTTTTCAAATGGTACAACCAACCGAAACAGGTCTTTCAGCGCAATAAAACAGAACTGGAAGCCGTTATTTCCGATTATCTTGCAACCGAAACGCTCAGTTGGCCGGAGCTGCCCGGCGTTCAAAGCGTCAATGTCTGGGGCAATGAAGAACCGATTGTTGAATTTCTCACCGGCAGCTTTGGAATTACGCCTGCCTCCACCTATCGAGGCTTTTATTATTCTGTCAGCGGCAAGCCCGTTTCTTTTCAGGCGGGCAATGAACCTCTGATACCCGTTAAAAATGGATGGGAGTGGAAGGGTCGCGGTGATAACGGAGGTTTTACCCAGCATATCGAGGGAAACTGGTATTCCTTTGAAGCATATTTTTAAAAACCATAAAACAGGAGGGAACTTTATGAATTTCTGGCTGTATCACATTCCGGCGCTTGCACTGGGTTTTCTTGCCTGGGGTCTTGCCGCTGCCGCCATTGGACAGAGCCGTACAAAACGCTGTCTGCCGTTTGTATTTGGCAGCTTTGCGCTGTCGCTCGTTTCGCTGCTCTGTCCCCTGCTTTGGGTCCATCATCTGGAATCCGCAGATCAGTTCTCGGCTCTGTATGATCTGACTGGCGGTCTGTCGTTTGGCGGCCAGGCCCTGATCCTGATTACACTGCTGCTCAACGGCATTGCCCTGCTGCGCTATTGGAAAACCAATTGAACTTTTAGAAAGCACGGTATGAGTGTTTTGCTTGTACCGTGCTTTGCTGTGCCGATATTTGACAAGCGCTCTCCCGCCTTTTATAATAGAAGAACTTCCCGGATTTTTCTTTTTATTGAATACAAAGTGAGGCAGTCATGAACGAAAACAAAATGGAGCAAACTCCCATTCCTACCCTTTTACTGGGTCTTGATATGGGTCTTTTTGACCCCGACCGCAGCATGGATGAGCTGGAGGCTCTGTGTGAAGCAAACAATCTTTCACCCGAAGCCCGCCTTGTCCAGCGCCGTGCTGCACCCGAAGCCGGAACTGTTTTGGGTGAAGGCAAGCTGGCCGAAGCTCGGCTTTACTGCCAGAATCTGGACATTGAACTGGCGGTTTTTGACGGTGAACTGTCGGGCAGTCAGATCCGCAATATTTCGGATTATCTGGGCGTGGAAGTCATCGACCGCACCATGCTGATTCTGGATATTTTCCGCAGCCGTGCCACTACCAGTGAGGGCAAGCTGCAAACCGAACTGGCCCTGCTGCGTTATCGTCTGCCCCGTCTTGCCGGTATGGGTCTTGAAATGAGCCGTCAGGGCGGCGGCGGTGCAGGCGGCGGCGGTGCTCGCCGTGGTGCCGGTGAAAGTCAGCTGGAATATGACCGCCGTCATGTACGTCGGCGCATTGAATTTCTGGAGCAAAAGCTGGAAGAGCTGGAAAAGCGGCGCGGTGAAAACCGCCGGGCTCGTCAGAAAGCCGGTACTCCGGTCATCAGCCTGGTTGGTTATACCAATGTGGGCAAATCCAGCCTGCTGAACGCTCTGTGCGGTGCTGAAGTTATGGAAAAAGATATGCTGTTTGCTACTCTGGACCCCACCGCCCGCAAACTGACTCTGCCCAGCGGCTTGCAGGTCATTCTGGTGGATACGGTCGGCTTTGTCAGCCGTCTGCCCCACAAGCTGGTAGAAGCTTTTAAGAGCACTCTGGAAGAAGCCGCCTATTCCGACGTAATCGTCAAGGTAGCCGATGCCGCAGATGAAGAGCGTGAAACCCAGCTGGAAGTCACCGATCTGGTTCTGAACGAACTGGATTGCAGCGATATCCCCCAGCTGACCGTTTACAACAAATGCGATAAGGCCGGTGCTGTTTCTTTCCAGCCCGGTGTACTGCTCACCAGTGCCAAGTCCGGCCTGGGTCTGAACGCTTTGCTGGAAGCTCTGGACAAGGCTTTGGAAGGCCGAATGCGTCCGGTCAAGATGCTGCTGCCCTATGACAAACTGGCTCTGGCAGAGCCGATGCGCAGCCGCGGCAGTGTGATCGTGGAAGATTATCGGGAAAACGGTGTCTATTTTGAAGGCATTGTTAAAAACGATGATCTGCATCACTATCTTCCCTATCTGCTTACCGAGTAATTTTCAAACAAAATAAAAGCCCCCTGAAATCCGGCCTTTGTGACCGATTTCAGGGGGCTTTTGTATATTTTCAATTTTGATGGTCCATACGGAAGCTATCGGTTCTGTAGTGACGGGAAATTTCCTCTTTGAAATTTCTGCAAATAACATTCCCCTTATTGGGCAGCAGATCAAGCGTACACAGATCAACAACTTCCCGATCCGGTGTTCCAACACTCAATCGGTTTCCGTTTGCATCCAGGATCGTACTTTTCCCTAAAAAGTATGCATCCATGTCCGGCAATTCTTCACGCCCGACACGATTGCACAGCACAAGAGGGGTAAGATTTTCGATTGCTCTTGTTTGTGTAATGATATGGGTTGTTTCTCCGCCGAAATTTGCAAGCATAAGAGATCGGCTCCCCGGAAAACCTGTTCCCGGGATACTTCCGGAAACCACAAATCAAAACAAATCTGCACCCCAATTGTCAGTCCATTCAAAGAAAAAACTTCATTTTTTGTTCCGCATTCAAAAAAATTATTTTCAAAATCCGAGAGATGGATTTTTCGATATTTGCCGATATACATACCTTTTGAAACAACAACCGCCGTATTGTAGATTTTGCCGTTTTCTTTTTCTGCTAATCCAAAAACAAGGGTGCAGTCGTATTTTTCAGACAGCCTTTGCATTTTCTGAGTTGACGAATCATTCGGGACTGCTTCTGCCGCTACGAGTAATTCCTTTTGGTCGTGGAAGAGATATCCGCAAAGGCTCAGTTCTGGGAGAACCACAAGATCGCAGTTCATTTTTTGAAGGGATGATTCAATCTTCTCAAAATTCTTTTGTTTGTTATGGTCTACACCATATTGTATATATCCAACAACCATTTCTTGCACCTCTGCAATTCGACGATTTATTGCCTTGCTGACGGTTTCTTCTTTCCGTTCTCGCACAATTTTAAAACAACTATATCATATATGGCTAAACCCGTCTATGATGCATTTGTTATTTATCGAAAACTACAAACAAAAAAACCCGCCATTGGCGGGTCTTTTTGTATAGAGGGGTGGGAAAGTATAAATAAGTGAGAAATTATTAAGAATAAAAAGGGGGCGGACGGATTATCTGTCCTTCCCGTGAATATCAGTATACTGCTTTTTCTTAATTTGTCAAACCATCTTTTCCAATAAAAATTTATTTTATTTCTTTACTTTTAATATTTTGCTTTATATAATTAAGTTATAAATTCAATTCTCACCCTGAATTTTGTTTTATATTTTTCACTGTCCATTTGGCTTTATTTAACTAAGTTTTTTACTTTTATCCCCTGAGAAAGCGAGTGATATTTTTGGACGATCTGGATAAGAAAATTCTGCATTTGCTGCTGGACAATGCCCGCATGCCGGTAAAGGAAATTGCGCAGAAAGTTTCGCTCACCAGCCCTGCTGTCAGCAGCCGCATCCATAAACTGGAAAAAGACGGCATCATTCAAGGCTATACGGTACGGATTCACATGCCGGTATCTGACAATCAGGTAAACGCCCTCATCAGCGTTTCCATTCAGCCCAGTCAGCAAACGGATTTTATGCAGCTTTTGAACCAGCATCCACAGGTAGTGCAGTGTTTTCATGTTACCGGCAGCCACAGCTATATTGCAAAAGTTCAATGTTCCAGCATGCAGTCGCTGGAACATCTCATTACAACCTTTCAGCTGATGGGCCCAACCAGTACCCAGATCATTCTTTCTACTGTTGCCGATCAGAATATCCCGGAATTTTAATGCAATAATCCGGGCTTCTGATGCATATTCCCTATAACACCATTAAAAAGGAGTTTTTTATGATGAACAAACGCATTCTTTCTATTGTTCTGTCTGTTTGCCTGATGCTTGTTTTGGTCGGCTGCGGCAGCAGCAATTCTCAGTCCACCGGTCCGAAGGACTATACCGCAATTATTTCCGCCGCACGGGATGCCGAAATCAACGAAAACGCTCCCATCTTCCATTTTAAAGATGAAGCCGAGCCCGAATGGAGCGCTCAGGGCGGTTTTGCTGCAACCCTCACCGGCGATGATCTGGAAGATCTGGCCGAAAGCAGCCTGATGGCACTGGGCCTGGATGAAGACGATATCGCCGAGGCTTCTTTCAGTGTAAGCCTGATGAACGTACAGGCTTATGGTATCGCCATTGTAAAACCTGCTGAGGGAAAGACCGATGCCGTCAAGGAAGGTCTTGCTTCCTTTATCGAGGGTCAGAAAGCTGCTCAGAAAGATTATCTGGCCGATCAGTACGAGATTGCCAAAGCTGCCAAACTGGAAGTTATGAAGTCCGGCGAAGTGGTACTGGTTATGTCTGAGGGTCAGAACGAGCTTCTGAAAGCCATCAAGACTGCACTGAACTAAAGATTTATGTCCGGGACAGCCCATTTGGTTGCCCCGGACTCTTTTTTTTGTTATACTTATGCACAGCGGCAGGTATTTTTTCGCCGCTCCGACAACCTGAAAAAAAGAAAGGCGGCGTGTGCATGAAAGCCACCGTTGTGATCCCGAACCTAAACGGTGCAGGCTGGCTTCGGGATTCCATTGAATCCATCTATGCCCAGACCCTGCAGGACTTTGAATTGATCGTTGTGGACAACGCATCCACAGACGAAAGCCTTACCATCGCCCGCAGCTATGTGGGACGCCCCAACTATACATTGATTGAAAACGACCATAACACCGGTTTTTCCTATGCGGTCAACCAGGGTATCCGTCTGGCAAAGGGTGAATATGTAGCCCTGTTCAACAACGATGCATTTGCAGAACCCCAGTGGCTGGAAAGCCTGATTGCCGCCGCTGAAAAAGATTCCCGGATCTTTGCTGTAAGCAGCCTGATGATCCGGCATTATGAGCGGGAACTGGCCGATGACGCCGGTGACTATGTGACCATTCTGGGCTTTGCCTGCAAGCGGGGCGACGGCATGAAAGCCAGCCGTTACCAGAAGCCCGGTCGGGTATTTTCGGCCTGCGGCGGTGCTGCTCTCTACCGCAAAAGCATTCTGGACGAAATCGGCCTGTTTGATGAAAACTTCTTCGCCTATTATGAGGATGTGTACATCAGCTGGCGTGCCAACAGTCTGGGCTACAAAAATGTTTACTGTCCCGAGGCCCGCTGCTATCACATCTGTGGTGCTACTACCGGTACGGTGCGGTACAATCCCTTTAAAAGCATTCAGAGCGGCCGCAACAGCATTTTGTTGCCCTACAAAAATATGCCCATCCTGATGTTTTTGCTGAATCTCCCCTTCCTGGCTCTGGGTTATCTGCTGAAAGCGGTCATGTTCCGTCTGCGTGGCTTTGGTCCCGCTTATGGACAGGGTTTCCGGGAAGCGCTCAAGGTAATCGGCAAGCTGGAAAAGCCCAAATTCCGTCTGCGAAATCTGCCCAATTACATTTTGATTGAGCTTTGGCTCTTTGTGGACACCTTCCGGTATATCATCTACCGGGTACAGCGTGCACTGAAAATTGTATAATTCAATGGAGGCAACATCGGAAGTTTTTTTCAATCTTGCCTCCATTTTTATATGAAATAGATTACACACAAAAAAAGCGGCATGACATCGTCACGCCGCTTTCTTATTTTACTTTATTTGAACAGATTCTTGATCCGCTGCCAGAAGGTCATGGTCTCCTGTCCGTCTGCCTGAACTGCATCTTCGTTCAGTTCGGGAGCCGGTTCGGGAGCTTCCACCTTCATAACAAACTTAACCGAAGATTTGATTTCGGAATCCGTGCCGGTATAACCGGTGTAACCATCGGCCAGTTCCTGCATGACATCGGTCAGATCCTGTACCTTTTCAATGCCCATGTCTTCCAGAGTTCCGGTAATCTTACCGATACCCTCTTCTGCATACTCGTTCATACCATCAGCCAGTTCGCAGCTGCCGCCGGACAGCTGGACTGCACCGTTTACCAGCGTCTTGGTACCGTCGCGCAGCTGTGCTGCACCATCGGTCAGGCTCTGAGTACCGCCCACCAGCTGAGCAGCTCCGTTGTCCAGTTCCTTAGCACCGCCGGACAGTTTTTCGGCACCTTCGCGGGCCTGTGCTGCACCCGCAGTCAGAGGCTGGGTTCCCTGTGCATAGATCTGGCTGACTGCGCTGGTATAATCTGCCACACCCTGTACAAAAGCTTTTGCCTGGTCCAGCTGACCCTGCAATGCATTCAGCTGCTGGCCTGCTGCGCTGGCCTGTGCCAGTGCGTTCTGAAGCTGATCCCAAGCGGCTCCACCTTCCGAAAGAGCCTCATCGACCTTTGCGGCCAGTTCCATATCTACAGTAGCCTGAATGGCATCCTGCATACCAGCCAGAGCCTGCTGGATGGCGGGCATCTGCATGGCGGCCATCACCTTCATCAGGCCCTCTTTGGTGGATACCAGCTGCATTGCCTGCTGCTCGGCCTGTTCATCGGTCAGCTCAATTCCCTGCTGTGCGGCCTGCTGCCGTACCAGAATAACAGCAGTAAACTTGCCATTTACCAGCTGGGTTGCCTTTTGACGGTTTTCCTCGGTATAGACCTGTTCCTCTACCAGTTTGCGTGCCTGTGCATACACGCTTTCTTCACCCAGACCTGCCAGAACATTGGCAATTACCTGCGGATAGTTATCCGGAGTCAGATCAACCGGTGCCATTCCCTGTGCGGTGAGATTCTGGTTGAGCTGTGCTTCTGCACCATCGACCACTGCTGCAAACAGTGCGCTGGCACCGTTGTTGAGCGTGTCGTTCTTTGCACAAACCTGACCCATCAGGTTGTTGACGCCTGCAGCGCCTTCGGATACCTTCGATACACCGGCCAGCAGATCATTGCTGCCGTTTACCAGGGTGCCCGTGCCGTTTTTCAAAGTCTCTGCACCGTTTTTCAGTTCACCGGCACCGTTCTGCAAAGTACCAACTGCATTATCCAGAGTAACTGCGCCGTCTTTCATCTGACCGGTCGCTTCTTTCAGCTTGGCTGCACCATCCTGAAGCTGTTTGGTTGCGGATTCCAGCTGGTCCAGTTTTTCCTGCATTTCGTCCAGGTCACCCAGATCCGCCGGGAGTTTGCCTTCCAACTCTTCCAGGCTGGTGGCAGCTGCAATCATGATGTCCGGCATTGCAAAGTCGGTTACATCTGCTTCAACTTCTACCTCATCCAGCAGATAATCATACAGATCATCCAGCTGGGTGGGCAGCAGACCTTCCATGGTTTCCCGCATACCGGGCAGAGCCACAAAAGCCACGATCTGATTGAGCGAATCGGTCTGTACCATACCGTGTTCCGAAGTTACGTTTGCAAATGTGCCAACGGGCAGATTGACTGCCATCGCTGTTGCAAAGGGAGTATAAACAGTGCGCATCTGACCGCCGATCTCCCGCTCATATTTCTGATTGTTTTTCAGTGCAATTTTGATGGTCAAATGACCGCTCTTGCCCAACAGCTCCTGAGCGGTAATGGGCTGGCCGTCCAGCTCATACTGGATCTCGGTGGTGATCGGCGGGGTTTTCTGGGTGGTACCCTGATAATAAACATCGTTTCCCTCGCCGTCAAATTTGAGCTGGTCATCTTGCTGGGTAATCTCCCAACTGCCTTTCAGGTTGACCGGATTCTCAATCTGGGCGTGGTCTTCATAGCCGGAAAGGCCAGAATCACTGTGCAGCCAAACACTGGCGGTCTGCTCTTTGATCGAACCATCTGCATTCAGAGTAATATAAATGGTTTCATCCCGGTCAACATCCGAAGCTGCATAAACCGGCATCATGCATCCGGCAGCCACTGCTGCGGACAGCATGACTGCTGTAAAACGATGAACTTTTTTCATGAATCAAACACGCTCCTTTTGAGACTTGGGCCAATGAATGGTCGTTTTTTGAATCAGCGGTGCAGTAACGATCAGCAGTGCGGGCAGAATCAGAATGATAACCGCCATACTGATGAGTGCGCCGCGGCTGATGAGCAGGCAGAGACTGCTGAGCAACTCCATCTTGGAAGCAAATGCAACACTTGCGGTCGCAACAAAGAAGGTCAGACCGCTGGTCAGAATGCTTCGGCTGGACTGTTCCACCGAGATCTGAACCGCCTGTTTAACCGTCCGTCCGGCACTCAGTTCTTCCTTGAATCGAGTGGTCACCAGGATGGCGTAGTCCACGGTTGCGCCCAGCTGAATGGTACCCACCACAATGCTGGCCACAAAGGGCAGAATCGAACCGCTGAAATACGGGATTGCCATATTGATGGTAATGGCGCTTTCAATGGCAGCCACCAGCAGTACCGGAATGGAAACCGACCGGAACACAATGGCAATTACCAGGAAAACAGCCAGAATACTTGTAACATTTACGTTGCGGAAGTCGATATCCGCAATGTTAATCAGATCCTTGGTCATCGCGCCTTCACCGCTGATGACACCGTTGGGGTCATACCGTTTGACGATCTCATTCATCTGCTCCAGCTGGCGGGTCATGCGTTCGGTACCGCTGGCATACTGGGAATTTACCAGAACCATCCGATGGTCGCCGCCGTGGAAAATTTCGCTCACATCCTGCGGAACAAAGCTCTGCGGGATGCCGCCGCCCAGGAATTTCTCATAGCTGAGTGCCTGACCGACACCCTCTACCTGTTCCAGTTCCCGGGTCATCTGAGCCATTTGATCCGAAGAGAGGTTGTCATCCACCATAACAAAATGGGTGGTGGTCATATCGAAATCCTCTTTCAGCACGTTGGTGCCCACAATGCCGGGCATCTCCTGGGGCAGGCTGTCAAAGAGGGTGTAATATACCTGTGTTTTGCTCTGTGCAAATGCAGCAGGCACAATCAAAAGCAAAAATACAACGAGGATCGGCCGGTAATGTTTGACCACAAAGTGGCTGGTATGGGTCAGCCGGGGAATCAATGTCCGGTGACGGTGACGGGCTACCGTCTTATGGAATGTCAGCAGCAAAGCGGGCAGGATGGTCACGGTGCAGAGAACACCCAGCAGAACGCCCTTTGCCATTACAATGCCGATATCCGCACCCAGCCGCAGGCTCATGGTGCACATAGCCAAAAAGCCTGCAATGGTGGTCAGCGAGGAACCTGCAATGGAAGAGAAGGTACTGCAAATGGCCTGGACCATAGCCTGTTCGGCCACTTCCGGACTTGCGGCCTGTCCTTCCGGAACGCCGGCTTTGAGGGTTTCTTCTTCAAAACGATGCAGCAGGAAAATGGAGAAGTCCATTGTAACGCCCAGCTGCAATACCGTGGCCAGTGCCTCGGTGATGTAACTGATCTGGCCCAAAAAGATGTTGGTACCAAAGTTATAAATAATCGGGAATGCAATGCTCAGCATAAACAGCAGCGGCACTGCAGTGGCGTGAATGCTCATATACAGCACCAGCAGGCTGCCGCCTACGGCACAGGCCACATACAAAGGCATTTCCTTGTCTACCAGATCCTTGGTATCGGCCAGGATCGCTGCCATGCCGCCAATGAAGCAATCTTTGTCCAGCATTTGCTGAATCTGACGCACCGCTTTCATGGTGGTGATGCTGGCAGTCGGCTCTGTAAAGCGCACCAGCAGCATGGCCGAACCATTTTTGCCGTAGAAGAAATCTTCAATATCTTTCGGCAGCATGGAAGACGGAACGGTCACATCCACAAGGTCGGTAGGACTGGTTACATTATCCACACCCGGGATCTCAGCAATTTTTTCGGCAAGTGCCGTTAGCTGTGTCGGTCTCATATGCTCCACCGTAATCATTGCGGTAGACGCCATGTGGAAATCTTCGTCCAGATATTCTTCACCGACCATTGAGTCCAGTTCGGGCGGCAGATAGGTCAATATATCATAGTTGATATATGTGCCCACCGCTCCAAAAACTGACGGGATCAGCAGAAGCGCAGCCACCAGCAAAATCAGGCGGCGATGCCGGACAACAAAGCCTGCAAATCGTTGCATCGAATTATCATCTCCTGTTGTTTTTAAAACTGACTATCAGTCAGTAATACACACTATACTCCTAAAATGACTAGTAGTCAATATAATAAATGACCAATGGTCATTTTAATTTTTTGCACAATCGTTAGCAGTTTGAACAAACAGCACCATTAGCCTTGCAATTCTGACGGTATTTGCTATACTTTTAAGCAGACCCATACAAAAGAAGGAGGGCATCCGGACATGACAAGCCGTATGCAGGAACAAAAGGAAAACAAAAAACAAAGTCTGATGGCTGCTGCCAACAAGCTTTTTATGGAAAAAGGCGTGAGCAAGACTTCCATTGACGACATTGTTCATATGGCAAAGGTTGCAAAGGGCACCTTCTATCTGTATTTCCATGATAAAACAGACCTTCAGCAGGCCCTGATTTTAAAGATATGCACACAAGTGCTGAATGAAGCCTATGACGCGGTCGAGCCCAACGCCACCGGCGATTTTATTGAAGATCTGATTGCGTTCATCGACTACATCATCGAACTTTTCAAGCGGGATCGAATGGTTTTAAAGCTGATCGAGCGTAATTTCTCCTGGCCGATGGTGGCACAGGAGCTGTATAACGGTTCTGATCCGCTGTGGCAGAAACTGCTGTCGGTTTTGAAAAACAGCCCGCCCGCTGCCGGACGCAGCGATGACGAGCTGTTTAAAATGGTTTTTGTGATTGTGGAAATGTGCGGTTCCATCTGCTATTCTTCCATTATTGAAGGCAATCCCGATACCATCGACAACATGAAACCGATTTTGTATACCATCATTCGCAAAGCCCTTGCCTGATTCAAAAAAAGATCCGCGTTCACAAACAAATGTGAATGCGGATCTTTTTTATAGGTTTCATTCTCAGCGGCCGGCGTTTTTCACACGCAGCATTGCTTCGGCAGCTTCCCGTTCCCGTTTGCGGCGGGCACGTTCAAGAGCTGCACGCTTTTCTTTTTTCCAGCGTGCCTGTCCTTCCTCATCTGCCTTTTCCACTGCACGGGCAAAGGTATAGTGCAGGCCATCGGTCCGGCTGCGGCGCAGCCAGATCAGCACCGGGCCATGTTCTTTGCAGGTTCCCATGCTGTACAGGCAGTTATTGCCCCGGCGCAGCCAGATATCGTCTTTATCCAGGACCAGCGGTGCCCCACAGTCCGGGCACACAGCACCTCGCATTTCAGCATCGGTGGACCAGGTCTCGCCGTCCACATAGCCGCTCCAAACCCGAAAGTCCTGCCGTTCCTTATCGGGCGGACAGAGCAGTTCTTTCAGCTGTCCTGCTTCGTCCGGGTAAACTGCAAGTCCCTTTTCAATGTCTACAAACTGGCACACTTTTGCGGTATACATAGCATCAGCCAATGCATCGTGGAATGCTTCTTCTTTGGGAATGCCCAGCCGTTCAACCAAGCTCTCCAGATTCATGCTTTCCCCTTTCTGACGGGGCCGCTGAGCGGTATACACCCGCTGCAAGTCATACCACTTACGGGG
>SAMEA104404097__coassemble_769_pt1 | contig 29764 bp, 26 predicted proteins | sample SAMEA104404097__metabat2_low_PE_069 | metagenome-assembled genome bin SAMEA104404097 (sample SAMEA104404097) | Balaenoptera acutorostrata
TTTCCATCGTGACCCCCAGCACGGAAACTCCGGTGCGCCTGATGAGCGGCGGCAATGTGCAGAAGGTTCTGCTGGGCCGTGAAATCGAATCCGATCCCAACCTGCTGATTACTGCTTATCCGGTTCGAGGCTTGGACATCAATTCCAGCTACCTGATTTACGATCTGCTCAACCAGCAGAAGAAAAAGGGTGTTGCTGTTATGTTCATCGGTGAGGATCTGGACGTACTGCTGGAGCTGTGTGACCGCATTCTGGTGCTCTGCCACGGCCATGTGACCGGTATCGTGGACGCAAAGACCACCACCAAGGAACAGATCGGCCTGATGATGACTGGTGAAATGACCGAGGAAGAAAAACAGAAGGAGGCAGCGGAAGCATGAGCAATCAGCAAAAAACGACCCGGGAGCCTCTGTTCCATGTGGTCAAGCACGCAGAACGCAGTGCCAAACAGATGGTGCTGTTCCGTTTGATGGCGGTGCTGTTCAGCATTCTGGCCGGAGGTGTGTTCATCCTGGCTATCGGTTACAATCCCATTGTAATTTACGGCGCTATGCTGAAAGGCGCCTTCCGCAGCAAAATGGCCATTCAGGCTACCATTAAATTTGCAATTCCGCTCTGCATCTGCGCTTTGGGTGTGACCCTGGCATTCAAGATGAAGTTCTGGAACATCGGCGGCGAAGGCCAGCTCATTATGGGTGCGGTCTGTGCCACCTTCTTTGCCCTCAAATTCCCGCACTGGAACCATTGGGTCCTGGTGATCTGCATGCTGCTGGCCGGTATTGTGGGCGGCGGCCTATGGGGCCTGATTGCGGCTGCATTCAAGATCCGCTGGGGTACCAACGAGACCCTGCTGACCCTGATGCTCAACTACATTGCACTGCACATCGTTTCGTATTTGCAGGCCGGTCCCTGGCGTGACCCGTCGGCAAACGGTTTCTCGAAAATTGCCCGCTTTGACAAAAATGTGGCACTCGATAAGGTTTTGGGAATTCATTTTGGCTGGATCATCATGCTGGTGCTGGTGGCTGTTATCTGGGTGTACCTGCGCCGCTCTAAGCAGGGCTATGAAATCAGCGTTGTCGGCGAGAGCCAGGATACGGCACGGTATGCCGGTATGAATGTGAAAAAGATCATTCTGCGTACCATGTTCCTTTCCGGTGCCATTGCCGGTATTGCCGGTGTCTGCCAGGTGGCTGGCTCCGATATGACCCTTTCGATGGGTGTTGCCGGCGGCGTTGGCTTTACCGCCATCATCGTTGCCTGGCTGTGTCATCTGAATCCGGCCATGATCCTGGTGGTTTCGTTCCTGTTCGGCGTTCTGGAAAAGGGCTCCAGTGTGGTGCAGTCCAGCTATGGTCTGTCTTCCGACTCGGCTGCTGTTTTGCAGGGCATCATCCTGTTCTTCATTCTGGGCAGTGAGTTCTTTGTCCGCTATGCTTTTGTGGGCCGCGGCAAAAAGAAAAAGTGAGGTGCACACGAATGGATATGTTTATTAAATTCCTGGTGGCCGCTATTGGTGCGGGCACTCCGCTTCTGTTTGGTACCGTGGGCGAAATCTTCAACGAGAAGGTCGGCCATCTGAACCTGGGCGTGGAAGGCATGATGGCCATTGGTGCCTGTGCCGGTTTTATGGGCGGCTATCTGAGCGACAGCTTTTTGGTGGCTCTGCTCTGCGCTTTCTTTGCCGGTATGCTGGCTGCACTCGTTTATGCGGTGCTGACGGTTACCTTTATGGCCGACCAGAATGTGTCCGGCCTGACCCTGACCATTTTCGGCGTGGGTATTTCCAACTTCATCGGTGTGCTGATGATCAGCCGTTCGGACGGCGGCACCCTGAAGCTGCCTGAAACTGTTACGGCTCAGATGCGCGGCATCCACATTCCGGTTCTGAGTGATCTGCCGGTGGTGGGTGAACTGCTGTTCAGCTACAATCCGTTTGTGTACATCGGCATTCTGGTGGCCGCTGTCAGCGGTTACTATCTGTACCACACCAAAACAGGTTTGAATGTGCAGGCCATTGGTGAGAATCCCGGTGCAGCTGATGCAGCTTCCATCCCGGTTGCCCGCTGGAAGTACATCAACCTGCTGCTGGGCGGCGGCATCTGCGGCCTTGGCGGTGCTTACTGCGGCATGATTATCAACGGCGGCGTTTGGATTTCCAACAGCGTCAACGGCCTGGGCTGGATTGCAGTGGCTCTGGTTATCTTTGCAGCATGGAAGCCTCACATGGCCATTCTGGGCAGCTTTGTATTCGGTGCGCTCCGCGTTCTGAAATTCTACAAGGTAGGCTTTATGGCAACCTGGCCGGATGCTTTCTTTGACATGCTGCCCTTCCTGATTACGGCACTGGTGCTGATTATCACCAGCATGCGCGGCAGCAAGGGAGCACATATCCCGGCAAGTCTGGGTGTCAACTATTTCCGCGAGGAACGATAAATTTTAAAAGAGCCTCAGGCAGATTCGTCTGTCTGAGGCGTTTTTTGCATTTTTTGCGGATGCATTGTGATATGGTTCTTTTTGGGCTATAACTAAGTATAGTTATAGAAATCGGCAAGGAGGGTTCAAAGATGAACGAATCAATGATGCAGGAACTGGTGGAGCAGAACAGACAGGGCAATCGGCTGCGCCAGCGAATCAGCTGGATGCTGCTGATCTGTATTGTGCTGCTGCTGGTGCTGGTGTTTTTGATGGGAGCCTTTGCAGCGGGAATGCAGGGAGTCGGGGAAAGTATGGAACAGGTCAGACAGCTGACTTCAAAATTGGATGCAGATGCGCTTCAGGGAAGTTTGCAGCAGCTGGAACAGCAGCTGAGCAGGCTGGACGTGGACTCGCTCAACGAAACATTGGCACATGCCAGTGAGGCAGCCCAGCATTTGGAAAAGGCCGCTGCCGGATTTGAAGAGTTTGGGCAGGCTATGGGAAATTTGTTTAAACGATGACCGAAAAAACGTTTTTGCAGACAGCATCCCAAAGGAGCAGCACAGCAGTTCCATGCTGTGAAGCTCCTCTTTTTTGATTCCGCAAAAAGACTGAAAAAAACTGGGATGCTTTGGTTTGTTTTGGGCAAAAGCTCTGTAAAACAGCGAATGGATGTGTTACAATAAAATTAATTGATACAAGGAGGCATTCTTTATGGAAGTCACAGTGGCCCGTATGAAGGAACTTGAAAAAAATGCGGATGCGGCAGGGCTTTCTTACACCCAGATGATGGAAAATGCCGGTCAGGCAGCGACAAATGCGCTGCTGGAAAACGGCCCGGAATCTCTTCGGTCTGTGGTGGTGTTCTGCGGCAGCGGCAACAACGGCGGAGATGGCTATGTTTTGGCCCGGGCTGTGCATCAGAGATGCTTTGAGGTTCGGGTAGTGGAAGTGGACGGAGAACCCAAAACGCCGGATGCGATTCTGAACTGGACTCGTGCCAAGATCACCGGTGTTCCGGTGCGTTCGATGGAAAAACTTACATCTGAGGATTTAAAATTCATCCAGAATGCCGACGCTGTGGTGGACGCTGTGTATGGAACCGGTTTTCACGGTGAACTGCGTCCAGCCGGAAAAAAGGCAGCTGAGCTGTTCAATCAGGCTGCCGGCTTCAAACTGGCGCTGGATCTGCCCAGCGGTTTGGAGGCAGATACCGGTCGTGCGGCCGAGGGTGCCTTTAAGGCAGACCGAACCGTAACCTTCCACGCATCCAAACCCTGCCACCGTCTGGCACCGGAGTGGTGCGGCCCGGTGGACATTCTGCCCATCGGCATCGAAAGCGTTTTGTGATAAAGGAGAAACCGACATGAACACCCTTCTCATAACCGGCAGTTCCGGCTTTCTGGGCAACCGTCTGGTTCAAGAACTTTCCGAACGCTGGCAGCTGCTGACACCCGGTCATACGGAACTGGATATCACCGATTCCAAGGCGACCGAGCAGTATTTGCGGGAGCATCGTCCGTGTGCGGTTCTGCACACGGCTGCACTCTCCAATACCGGATACTGTCAGCAGCATCCGGAGGAGAGTTTTGCGGTGAATGTACTGGGTGCAGAAAACCTGGCCAAAGCCGCACAGAAAATCGGGGCAAAGCTGGTGTTCTGTTCGTCGGATCAGGTCTATAATGGCAATTTGCAGCCGGGACCTCACAAAGAAGATGAAATCCTTGCTCCGGCCAATGTATATGGCTGCCATAAGCTGGAGGCCGAACAGCGGGTGCTGGCAGCTTGTCCACAGGCGGTTTGTCTGCGGCTGAGCTGGATGTACGATCTGCCACGGGAAGGCTGCCGGAACAATCTGGGCATTGTGGGAGCGCTCTGCCGTGCAGCAATGCAGGGGGAGACACTCAAGCAGAACCCGCTGGAGCTGCGGGGTATTACCTGGGTAATGACCCTGGTTCGGCAGACGGAAGCTTTACTGAAACTTCCCGGCGGTGTGTACAATGCGGGTGCCGAAAATTTGCAGAACAGCTGGGAAACGGTGCGGGCATTGGCCCGGCAGATGGGCATTCCGGAGGATCGGGTGGTCCCGGCGGATTGGCCCGGACGAAATCTTTCTATGGACTGCCGGAAATTGAAAAACGGCGGTGTGGATCTGGGAGATACACAGGGAGGCTTTGAAGCGTTTCTTGCGGCTTATAGCCTTTAAAAAATAAACAAACAGGAGGTGAGGGCTGTGCAAGTGCCAAAGGGCCCGGCAGAAATCATCAAAGAACTGCGTAAGGCAGGATACGAAGCGTTTGCAGTCGGTGGCTGTGTTCGGGACAGTTTGTTGGAACGAACACCGAATGACTGGGATTTGTGTACTTCGGCACTTCCGCGGCAGGTCAAAACCGTGTTTGAGGGCAAACTGCGCCAGCGGGATATTGGCATTGCTCATGGAACCATCACCCTGTTGAGTTCAGACGGCCCGGTAGAGGTGACCACATATCGGCAGGATGGCCGATACACCGATCATCGGCGTCCGGACAATGTGATTTTAGGCGTTTCGCTGGAAGAGGATCTTGCCCGGCGGGATTTTACCATCAATGCAATGGCAATGGATTCGGACGGTGAGATCCGGGACCCTTTTGGCGGCCGCCGGGATCTGGAAGCCCGGATTGTGCGTTGTGTGGGAGATCCGGTCAAACGCTTTTCAGAAGATGCCCTGCGTATTCTGCGGGCTCTTCGGTTTGCTTCCCAACTGAATTTTGAAATTGATCCGGATACGCTCCGTGCAGCTCGAAAATGTGCGCCGCTATTGGAACGGATTTCACGCGAGCGGGTGTTTCAGGAGCTGGATCGTATGCTGCTGGGCCCAGGGGCAGGACGAATCCTGTCCCAAAGCGGCGAGATTTTGGCAGAAGTGATTCCGCCCATCGGAAGAACATTGAACTTTGACTTGAAAAGTCAGATGCACGACAGGGATCTTTGGCAGCACACCGCCGCTGCGGTATCGTTTTCGCCGCCCATTCGAGAGGTGCGCTGGGCACTGTTGCTGCACGATCTGGCAAAACCGGACTGCTTCACAGTGGACGCCCGTGGGATAGGACATGCGCGCGATCACGGTCCCAAGGGCAGCGAGATGGCAGAACAGCTTCTGCGGAATCTGCGGGCTCCCAATCGGCTGACCAGTCCGGTCCGGCTGCTGGTGCGCTATCACGATTTCCCCATTGCACCCAAAGAAAACTCGGTGCGCCGCTGGCTGGCACGTTTGGGCCCGGATTTGCTGCAAAAGCTGATCCTGGTCAAGCGGGCAGACCTGGCAGCTCATGCAGACCGGCCGGAGGTGGCCAAGCGGCGGAGTCAGGTTGAAAGCTTTGAAAAACTGATCAAGCAGGTAGCGGCAACTCACCCCTGTCTGCGTTTGGAAGATATGGCGGTAAACGGCCGGGATCTGATTCGGTCGGGCATCTGCCTGCCGGGACCCCGTACCGGACGAATGCTGCGGAAGCTTCTGTTTGCAATTATCGAGGGGCAGGTGCAGAACAATCGGGAAGATCTGCTGGAGTTTGCACAAACGCTCAGCCAGGAGCAGGAAGAATAAAACAAAGACCCACCGTCCGGGAAAATCCGGAGGAGGGTCTTTTTTTATGCTTTGCGGGTGACCGGCATCTGGATTTCGGTTAAAAATTCTTCCGGCTGGGTGGTGTCCCGGTTGTCGATTTCATAAAGCTCAAAGGGATCACCTGCGGGCTCGAAACCTTCCTGTTCCGCATAATCCCACAGAGACGCTGCACAGGCTACATTGTGGTCATAACTGCCCCGGTAATAGCAGGAGAGATAGGTCCCGGCGGGAAGGGTGAAATCCGGGCTTTGATAATCGGGTTCCATCACAAAAAACACAGAGGTAAATACTTTGCCGGAACCAAAACGGATCGAGTCCGGGTCTGGCTGAGCGCCGATGACCTGATTACCCAGATCCCGAATTTGCTGTTCATGGCGTCGATGAAGCTTTTTAATGAGAAAATCCATTTCTTCGTCTCGGGTAATGGTTTCACTGATCTGTACACAGGGGCGTTCGGGCAATTCCAGCACTCGAACCACGCCAGCTGGAATGGTTTGAGCGTCTTTCAAATCCCGGATGCGGGCAGCAATCAGATTTTCCCGGCTTTTCAGCAGCTGAAGCTGGTGATTCAGCAGTTCCTGTTCCTGTTCTAGCAGAGAAATGGTATTGTCCAGATTTTGCTCATGCAGATATTCGCCGATCTGCTCCATGGAAAAATTCAGTTCTCGCAGATCCCGAATGATCGTGAGCTTGTACAAATCTTTAAGGTTATACATTCGGTATCCATTTGTATCCCGCTTGGGATGCAGCAGACCCAGCTTTTCATAATAGCGCAGGGAGTCCGGCCCAATGTTGTACAGTTTGGAAATCTCATTGATTTTGTAGTAAGTTTTCATCTGCCAATCACCTCGATACCTTTGTATTATACCAGGGTTTTGAATAAAAAACAAAAAGAACCCCGCGCTCCGAATACCGGGGCGCGGGGGTTGTTTGGCTTAAACAATCAAATTATTTCGAGGCGTCATCGGTGACCATTTCCTTGATGGAAGTGACCAGAGAGCCCAGATTTTGCAGGTCGCTGGGGATGATGAGCTTAGTAGCCTTGCCGTCAGCAACCTTGGCCAGAGCTTCCAGACTCTTGAGGGCCAGAACCTTGTCGCTGGGAGCGGCTTCGTTCAGCAGTTTCAGAGAGTCGGCCAGAGCGGTCTGGACGGTCATGATGGCCTGAGCTTCACCTTCGGCCTCACGGATGCGCTGTTCACGAACAGCATCCGCACGCAGAATAGCGCTTTCCTTTTCGCCTTCGGCAACCAGAACAGCACTGCGCTTTTCGCCTTCAGCACGCAGAATGCTTTCACGGCGTTCACGTTCGGCCTTCATCTGCTTCTCCATGGCATCCTGAATTTCAGCAGGAGGAATGATGTTCTTAACTTCCACACGGTTTACCTTGATGCCCCACTTATCGGTGGCTTCATCCAGAATAGCAGTGATCTTGGAGTTGATTACGTCACGGCTGGTGAGGGTGTGGTCCAGTTCCATTTCACCGATGATGTTGCGCAGGGTGGTAGCGGTGAGGTTTTCAATTGCAGAAAGCGGACGATCAACGCCGTAGGTAAACAGCTTTGCGTCAGTTACCTGGAAAAATACGACCGTGTCGATTTGCATGGTAACATTGTCCCGGGTGATAACAGGCTGGGGTTTAAAGTCCACGACCTGCTCCTTGAGGCTTACCTTTTTGGCAATACGCATCATGAAGGGGACTTTGAACCGAAGACCGGCTTCCCAGGTTCCGTAATAAACGCCCAGCCATTCAATGACATAGGCAGTGGCCTGCGGCACGACGCGTACGCAGCGTACCAGAATGACCGCGAGCAAAACGAGCAAAAAGATGAGTACGAATGTCATAAGTTCCTCCTTATTATAACCGCCGCAGCGGCATTGATCCGGGATGGATTATTGGGCAAGTGGAGCAACGGTCAGGGTAGTGCTGTCAACACCAGTCACAATGCAGGCTTCTCCTTTGGAAACCGGAACATTGCTGATGGCGATCCAGTCCACACCGTCCAGACGGACCCGGCCATGCTGACCCGGAACCAATTCGGTGAGAGCGGTGGCCTGACGGCCCAGGTTGCGTTCAAGACCCAGAGAGGAGGCCGGTTTCCGAATCCGCATTTTTCGAACCAGCGGTTTTGTGAGAACGAGTGCCAGCAGACTGACTACCGCAAATACCATCATCTGCACAGCGAAACTCGGAGTGAACAGGCTGACGATCAATGCAATCAGTGCGCCCAGAGCAAACCAGATGCTGACCAGATTGGTAGTACCGGCTTCAACGGCAAGCAAAGTGACCAGGGCGGCTGCCCATAAAAGGGTCAGGCCATATTCCGAAAAAAATGTCGACACAGAAACTCAACTCCTTTGTGCAACAAATGTTTTCCACATTCTTTTTTGAGATTGTGGAATTACATACATTATATCACCTGCGAAGAAGAAAGAAAAGAGGCGAATCCTGATTTTATAACGCGGAAACAGGGTGAAGACCTTCTTCGGTGACCAGAAACTGAAACAACAGATCGTATTTTCCCCGGGGCAGATGATCCATCTGCTGACAGGTGGGGCAAAGCACGGCACGGATCGCCGGAGTTTGGGCAAAATAGCGGTCATAATAGCCGCCGCCGTGTCCGAGACGGGTGCCGTCTGATGACACTGCAAGGCAGGGGGCAAGGATCAGATCGATTTCTTCCGGCGGGATAATCCGGGAATCCTTCGGCGGTTCCCGGATGCCGTGCGGGCCGGGAATCAGTAACGAAAGATCGGAAATTACCATCGCTTCCATTATGCCGGGCAGATCGGTCTGCCGGGGCAGGCACAGAGTTTTGCCGCTTTGCAGGATTTCCTCAAGGATGGGAGAAGTGTCCGGTTCACCTGCAAGACTTGCAAAGCAAAGAACTGTACGGGCGGAATGAAAAATAGGCCAGTGGCGCAGAGTTTCCAGCATGCCGAGCCCCCAGATATGAGCTTTTTCCGGTGAAATGTTTTGCATCCGGCGGCGCGCTTCTGAGCGGGCTTTGCGTTTTTGCTGATCGAGCAGAGCCTCCATAAAAAAGCCTCCTTGCAGTATCGAATTTACCCCTATTATAGCAGATATTGTCGGGAATCCGCACCGGGTTGTGAAATTATGAAGAATGCTTGTTTCAGTGGGTTCAGTCCTGTATAATAAGTAAAATGGAGTGCTCTGCGCGAACAATGTAAAAAGGAAGAAAACGGCCTTGAAATGGCCGGATAGATAAATGGTTGGTAGGAATGGGAAAAGGTGAGTTTAAAATGAAAAAATGGCTGGCGGTGCTCTGCACGATGCTGGTTTGCATTACGCTGGCTCTGCCCTGTGCGGCAGAGGATGCGGCGTTGGAGACAGTACCCTGTGAATCGTATGTGGTGATGGATGCAGATACCGGTCAGGTACTGCTGGAACGCAACCCGGATGATATCAAATATCCGGCTTCGATCACCAAAATCATGACCATCGCTCTGGCTTTGGACAAAGCACAGGGGGATTTGGACCAGACCCTGACGGTAAGCTTTGATGCGGTGCATCAGCTGGAGGCACGCTCCAGTCACATTGCATTGCAGGAGGGCGAAGTGGTACGGCTGGAAGACATCCTTTATGCTACAGAGATGGAAAGTGCCAACGATGGTGCCAACGTGCTGGCGGAATTTTTTGGCGGTGACGGAACCATCCAGAGCGGTGTGGATGTAATGAATGCCAAAGCCGCCGAGCTGGGCCTTTCCAATACCCATTATATGAATCCACACGGTCTTCATAACGAACAACATTACACCACAGCCCGGGATATGGCCAACATCACCCGCTGGGCACTGACTGTGCCCGGTTTTAAGGAAATTTTTGGCCGAAACGATCCCTGGCCGATGGCCCCCACCAATATTCAGCCGGTGGAACGCCGGTTCCACAACACCGACTGGATGCGTATTTCGGGTGCCTATTATCGGGACTATGCGAAGGGCGCCAAAAAAGGCTATCACGATCAGGCAAAACATACTTTTGTCAACTATGCCGAGCAGGATGGGATTCGTCTGATCTCGGTGGAGATGGCCTGCCCCAGCAGTGACGAAAAATTTATTGCAGCCAATATGCTGCTGGACTATGCGTTTGCACATTATCGCCGGGTCGCTCTGCCCGCAGAAGATGAAACCTTTCAGGTGGATCTGGTGGGCGGCGGTGAGCCGCTTGGAAGCGTGACAGTAAAACCGGAAAACACCGAGATCCTGCTGCATGATGCGTTCCAGCCGGAAGATGTGGAAGTGGAATATGACGTTCCGGATCAGTACCTGTTGGGTCGTCCCTTTGCAGCAACCGTAAACTATCACCTCAAGGACAACAATTTGCAGCCGACAGATCTGGGCAGCCGGACCATGCAGGTGGAAGGTCTGCCGCAGGTGATCCAGTCCAATACCTTTATTCCGCAGCAGCCGCTGACATCGGAGGAAAACTCGGTAGGTTTTGCGGTGGCTGTTGGCATTTCAGTGTTGGTCCTGCTGCTGGCTTATCATTTGCTGCACCGGCGAAACCGGCGTTTGGCAAGAGCAGCCCGCCACAGAACCGGTTCCGGAGACTGGGAATTGCTGGCACAGCGGCCCCGGCCCGATGCACACCCGATCTACCTGGGCGGAGAGCACCGCAGGATCGGCCGCAGAAACAGCCGTTCCCGTCGTCGCCGCCGTACTCGTTACCGCTAAAATCAAGAGTCGTTTTTGCAGTTTTGTCATGCTGTAAAAACGACTCTTTTTTTGGAACATTGCGTATAAAAAAGAAAGCATACGGAACATTGGAAATCAAAGTTTCCGGTTGCGCTTTAAAGCCGTATGGGTTACAATAGAAAATGAATAATTACAACATGCGGAGCCGAAAGGACACGCCCTCAAAACGGACCTGTCCGAACCTGTAGAAAACAGCAGGTACGGCATGAAAAAGCCCTACAGGGCAGTGCGTGTTTGGTATAGAGGAGGAGCGTACAATGGGTAAGTTTAATTTTATTGAAACCGAAATTCCCGGTGTCATCGTAGTAGAGCCCACCGTGTTTGGTGACTCCCGCGGCTATTTTATGGAGACCTTCCAGAAACAGGAATTTGCAGCGGCCGGAATTACGGATGAATTTGTTCAGGACAATCAGTCCAAATCCAGCCGAGGCGTTCTGCGAGGCGTTCATTTCCAGAAAAACCATCCGCAGGGCAAGCTGGTTCGCGTAACCAAAGGCGAAGTGTTCGACGTGGCAGTGGACTGCCGTCCCAACAGTGCCACCTTTGGCAAATGGGTGGGTGTTACCCTGAGCGAAGAGAACAAGCGCCAGTTCTATGTACCCAAGGGATTTGCACACGGTTTTCTGGTTCTCTCGGATGAAGCAGAATTCTGCTACAAATGCACCGATTATTACGATCCCACTGATGAGGGCGGCATTCCGTACAATGATCCCACCGTTGGCATCCAGTGGCCTGATTGCGGCAGCGAGTACCTGCTGAGCGAAAAAGACAAGAAGCACGAGCCTTTCGCAGCACAGAACTTTGATTATTTTGAAAGGTGGTAACAGCGGGTGGAGAATCTGAAAAAAAACTGTTCGGTGTTTTTGAAATATCGGTATCTGCTGTATAACCTCATCAGCCGTGATTTCAAGCTGAAATACCGGCGCAGCGTTCTGGGCGTTGCCTGGAGTGTTCTGAATCCGCTGATGATGTGTGCAGTTATGGTTGTGATTTTCGGCAACCTGTTTGCAGGCCGTGGTTCCGGCATTGACAACTTTCCGGTCTATCTGGTCATCGGTCAGCTGATGTATTCCTTCTTCCGGGATTCCACCACCATGGCAATGGGCAGCGTAATGGCAAACGCTATGCTGCTGCGCAAAGTCTACATTCCCAAGTATGTGTTCCCGCTGGAAAAAACCTGTTTCGGTCTGGTGAATTACCTGTTCAGCTTTGTGGCCCTGGTGATTATTATGATTATCACCAGAACGCCGCTGCACGCTACAGTGTTCCTGGCCGTCTATCCCATTATCACACTGTTCTTCTTCAGTCTGGGCGTGGGCCTGGTACTCTCCACTCTGGTGGTGTTCTTCCGGGACGTCATCCATCTGTGGGAAGTGTTCACCACGGTGCTGATGTATTTCTCAGCCATCTTCTACGCTCCCAGCCAGTTCAACAACCCGTATCTGGAAACCATCATCAAGCTGAATCCCATTTACTGGTACATCACCTCGTTCCGCACCACTGTGCTGGACGGCCATGTGCTGACCTTTAACATGGTGTGGATCTGCGGCCTCTGTGCCGTGCTGATGCTGGCATTCGGTGCCTGGGTATTCCGCAAAAATCAGGACAAATTTGTCCTTTACATGTAAGAGGAGGCGCTTATGGAACCGATCATTACTGTAGACAATGTTTCCATGCGCTTTAACCTCGCAAAGGAAAAAAGCGACAGCCTGAAAGAATACTTTTTGCAGCTGGCCCACGGAAAGCTGAAATTCGATGAATTCTATGCACTCAAAAACGTGAGTCTGGAAGTACAGCCCGGCGACTTTTACGGTCTGATTGGCCTGAATGGCTCCGGCAAATCCACCCTGCTCAAGGTCATCAGCGGTGTGTACAAACCCACCACCGGCAAGTGCACTGTAGGCGGTACCATTGCGCCGCTGATCGAGCTGGGCGCCGGTTTTGATATGGACCTGACCGCCCGGGAAAATATTTACCTGAACGGTGCAGTTCTGGGCTTCACCCCCAAGTACATCAAGGAACAGTTTGATGAGATCGTGGAATTCAGCGAGCTGCATGACTTTCTGGACGTTCCCCTCAAGAACTATTCCAGCGGTATGGTAGCCCGTATTGCGTTTGCAATTGCAACTATCACCAAACCCGATATCCTGATTGCAGACGAGATCCTGAGCGTGGGCGATTTCCTGTTCCAGAAAAAATGCGAAGAACGGATGCAGAGGCTCATGAGCGGCGGCACTACCGTGATTCTCGTCAGCCATTCCATTGAGCAGATCGAGCGGATGTGCAACAAGGTAGCCTGGCTGGAACATGGCAAAATCAAGATGAACGGACCCACAAAGGAGGTCTGTGACGCATATAAAAAGACCACTCGCGAGAGCGGCGAAGGCGAAAACTAAAATCAGGCCAAGGGGTGGGAACTCCTTGGCTGTTTTCAAAAGCAGGGGAAATTTCCCCTTACAAAGGAGAATGCAGTATGCCGGATAAGAAAGAGCTGGAAGCGCCGCTGCCGGCGGATGTTGCCAGAGAAGACAGCGTGGGAGGAATGGCCAAACGTCTGGCCAATCCCGCACACATCCGACACCTGATCGGTTGGTGCGCCCAGGTGGGAAAGGAAGAGGGCTTTGAAGCACTTTGGAGGGAGATCACCTTCCGGGTCAATCTGGCCCTGCACCGGGATACCTGGAAATACCGGGCGGATATTCCCACGAAAAAACAGCTGAAAGCGCAGCGCAAAAACGGTGTAAAAAACGGTCCGACCATCAGTATCGTTTCGCCGCTGTACAATACGCCTGAAAAATTTTTGCGGCAGATGATCGGCAGTGTTTGTGCCCAGAGCTATGGAAACTGGCAGCTTGTTTTGGCAGATGCTTCGGATGCAGGCCACACGGATGTGGGAAAAATAGCGCAGGAATACGCCGATCAGGATAAACGGATCGTGTATCTGCGCCTGTCTCAGAATCAGGGAATTGCAGGCAATACCAACCAGGGTGTTGCAGCTGCTACCGGTGATTGGCTGACCCTGCTGGACCACGACGATGTTTTGTATCCCAACGCACTGTATCGGGTAGCCGAAGAGGCAGTGAAGGGTGCGGATTTTGTCTATTCGGACGAAATCGTTCTCTCGGCAGACCTTAAAAATCTGGTGGACTACCACTTTAAGCCCGACTATGAGCCGGACTACCTGCGGGGCTGCAACTACATTACCCATCTGGCTGCGTTCAGCCGGGATTTGTTCGACCGGGCAGGCGGCGGTGAAAGCAGTGAATACGATGGCAGTCAGGACTTGGAACTCATCCTGCGTCTTACCGAAAAAGCAGAAAAAATCGTACATCTGCCGTATGCCCTGTATGTATGGCGCAGCCATGCAGGCAGTACCGCCAGTTCGATGGAAACCAAACCTTATGCACTGGCAGCCGGAGAACGTGCCATTGATTCGCACCTGAAACGGGTGGGACTTGCAGGCAGTGCAAAAAGCATTCCAGGCTGTCCCGGTGCGTACCGGGTGACCTATGAGCTGACCGGTCAGCCGCTTATCAGTGTTTTGATCCCCAATAAGGACCATGTTGAGGACCTGTCCCGCTGTCTGGAAAGCCTGTATGCAAAGGCCGGTTATCAACATTTCGAAGTAATTGTGGTGGAGAATAATTCCACAGATCCCGAAACCTTTGCCTATTATGAAACAGCAAAGAAAAAGTTCCGGGATCTCCAGGTCGTTACCTACAAAGGTCCCTTTAATTTCTCGGCCATCAACAACTTCGGCCGCAGTTTTGCAAAGGGTGAACAGCTGCTGCTGCTCAATAATGACATTGAACTTTTGTCGGATGGATTCCTCACGGAAATGCTCATGTACGGCCAGCGTTCGGACGTGGGCTGTGTGGGTGCAAAGCTCTATTATCCCGACGACCGAATTCAGCATGCCGGTGTGTTCCTGGGCATCAACGGTACGGCCGGACACAGCCACAAGAGCCATCCCCGTGTTTCAGCCGGTGATCTTTACCGTTTGGCAACCCCGCAGAATATGATGGCAGTCACCGGTGCATGTCTGCTTGTGAAAACAGAACTGTACGACGCAATGGGCGGCCTGGATGAAGAAAATTTTGCGGTGGCTTACAATGATATTGACCTGTGCCTGAAACTTTGGCAGAAGGGATATACCAACGTATTCACTCCCTTTGCAGAGGCTTATCACTACGAGAGCAAGAGCCGCGGACTGGACACCCAGAGCGAAAACGCAAAACGATATGAACGGGAAAAGGCTGCATTCATCGAAAAATACGGTGCGCTCATTCAGGCCGGTGACCCCTATTACAACCGGCATTTCAACCTCTTGTTTGAGAACTACGGCCTGAAGTAATACCTGTTTCAAAATACAGCCGGGAGGAATGATATGAACGTAAAAATCAAGCGCATGCGGGAGCTGTCTGGCTACGCGATGCAGGTTTTACAGGAGGACGGCCTGAATGCAGTGGTGCAGCGGGCATCCGGATTTGCAAAGCGCCGTCTGCTGGGCAAACACAACCGTTATCTGCCAAAGCCTGAGGTTTTGCAGGCACAGAAGACAGAATGTGCCGAGCGCCTTGCAAGAGGCGAAAGACTGCCTCTTATCAGCATTTGCATTCCGCTGTACAATACACCGGAAAACTTTTTGCGGCAGCTGCTGGACAGCGTACTGGACCAGACCAGCACCCGCTGGCAGCTGTGCCTTGCGGATGCTTCGGACGATGCTCACCCCGAGGTGGAGCGGATCGTAGCAGAATATGCAAAGAAGGCGGAAAAGCTGGTGCCCAAGGGCCAGCGGATCGCCTATAAAAAAATCAAAAACGTCGGCATCAGTGCCAATACCAACGAAGCCGCTGCACTGGCCGACGGTGAATATCTGGCGCTGGCCGACCACGACGACATTCTGGCACCGCATGCGGTGTATACCATGCAGAAAGCCATCCGGAAAACCGGAGCCGCTTTCCTGTACAGTGATGAAGCGCTGTTCTCAAGCAGCATCAAAACCGCTCGGGTGGGACATTTCAAACCAGACTACGCACCGGAGTATCTGCTCTGCTGCAATTACATCTGCCATCTGGCTGTGTTTCGCCGCAGCCTGTTTGAAGAAATCGGCGGCGAGCGTCCGGAGTGCGACGGCAGCCAGGATCATGACTTGTTCCTGCGTCTGCTGGAAAAACTGTCGGAAAAGCAGATCGTACACGTTCCGCAGGTGTTATATTACTGGCGTGTGCATGCCGGTTCCACTAGCGGCGGCGTAGAAGCAAAGCCCTATGTATCCATTGCGGCCAAAAAGGCGATTGCAGATCATTTGGAACGCACCGGTCAAAAGGGTACCGTAAGGGATGGCTTTTTCCCCAGTACCTATAAGGTGGGTTGGGCGATTGAGGGCGAACCGCTGGTAAGCATTTTGATCCCGACCATGGATCATACAGACGATCTGGAAAAATGCCTTTCTTCCATTTACAGCAAAACTACCTGGAAGAAGTTTGAGGTCATCATCATCGAGAACAATTCCAGAAAGTCCGAGACGTTTGAATATTATAAGACCCTGCCGGATCGCTATCCCGGCTGTCAGGTGGTGGAGTATAAGACCAACGGCGGTTTCAATTTTTCGGCAATCAACAATTTCGGCCGCAAGTTTGCAAAAGGCGACTATTTGCTGATGCTCAACAACGACGTGGAGATCATCAGTGGGAACTGGCTCACCGAAATGCTGATGCAGGTCAGCCGTCCGGGCGTGGGGCTGTGCGGTGCAATGCTGTACTATCCCGACAATACCATCCAGCATGCCGGCATCATCACCGGTTTGGGCGGCTATGCGGGCCACAGCCACAAGTACAAAAAACGGGGCGGAAGCGGTTATATGTTCCGTGCCGCTACCGTGCAGGACTTCTCAGCAGTAACGGCTGCCTGTCTGCTGGTACGCAGCGAGGTGTTCGATCAGCTGAACGGTCTGGATGAAGGCTTTACCGTTGCATTCAACGATGTAGACTTCTGCCTGCGGGCCCGTCAAGCGGGCTGGCGGGTGGCCTGGACCCCCTATGCAGAGCTTTATCACTACGAGAGCAAAAGCCGCGGCATGGATGAGAAAGATCCGGTCAAAAAAGCCCGTTTTGCGGGCGAGCAGAAGCGGCTGTATGATCGCTTCGGACGTAAAGCCATTCTCTGTGATCCTTATTACAACCCCAGTCTGACCCTTGACCGGGAAGATTTCTCGGAGAGTGCCGACCTGCGAAATCTGAAAGATATCAAGAACACCAATCCGGCGGTTCATTGATTGAAAGACAAAAGCCCCCTGCTGCGGAATTGACCACAGCAGGGGGCTTTTGATATTTTGAAAATGTACAGAATTTAGATCAATTGTCCGAAGGTGGGGGCTGCCTGTTTGGGCAGCGGGGGTTTGGCATCTTCCGGGATGGGCCAGAGGTAGGGCTCTTTTTGGCTGCGGATGTCAAATTCCGCTTTTACCCGGGCCAGCAGTTCCGGTTCGCTGAGCAGACGGAAGCCGGCAGAACCCAGCACCAGTCCCACATGCAGAAGGGCCTTGTGAGCAAGCGGGGCTTTGCCCTGAGCGGTCAGCTGCCAGGAATGTGCAGGGGTATCCTTGGCCCAGCAGCAGGCGCTGATTTCGGCGAGCGGCCGAACCTGGCTTACATCACCCACATCCGAGGAGCCGCAGCATTCAAACGAAAATGCATGACGGGGGGAAAGCCGGTTGATGATCGGCTCTTCGGCGATGGCATCCGCCACAGCACAGCCCGCTTCGCCATAATGACGCCGCAGATTGGCTTCGTTGGTGCCCAGCACTTCCGGGCTGAGAGAAGCCCGAATCTGACGGGCAAATTCCCGGTCGGCTTCATCAGTCGGGACCGGCCCGGCGGTTTCAAACTCCTGATAAACCAGATCGTCCAGTGTGTTGTTGGGCCGAACCTCACTGCTGCACCGATCAAATCGGACGGTTACTTTGGTGTCGGTCATCAGGGCGGCGCCCTGTGCGATTCGCTGGACCCGCTCGTAAATGCCGGTCACGTTTTTCATCTTGGGTGCCCGCACCTGATACAGAACTTCGGCATGAGGCTGCACCACGTTGGCAAAGCTGCCGCCGGCATCCAGAATGGCGTAATGTACCCGGGCTTCTGGGACGATGTGCTCCCGCAGGAATTGTACACCCACATTCATCAGCTCCACCGCATCCAGTGCGCTGCGGCCCAGATGGGGGCAGGCAGCAGCATGAGCGGCGGTGCCGTCAAAGGAAAAAACAGCCTGAATGGAGGCAAGGAATACGTCTCCCAACAGAGAGTTGTGGCAGAAAGGGTGCCAGGTGAGCAGAGTGTCGCACTCATCAAAACAGTGCTCCCGCACCATCCAGGCTTTGCCCGAGCCGCCCTCTTCGGCAGGACAGCCGTAAAAAACGACCCGGCCTTTCACCCGACCTGCTTCGATCTGCTCTTTCAGAGCCAGTGCGGCGGCCAGAGAGCCGGTGCCCAGCAAATTGTGTCCGCAGCCGTGTCCGTTTCCGCTGGGCCGTCCGGTGGGTTTCTTTTCACAGCAGAAAGCCTGCTGGTCCAGATTGGGCAGCGCATCGAATTCACCCAGAAATCCAACGGTGGGTCCGTTGGTTCCAAAACTGCCCTTAAAGGCAGTGGGCAGACCGCCGATACCGGTCTCTACGGCAAAGCCCAGCTTACGCAAAACATCACAGTAAAGCGCACTGGACTGATATTCTTCAAATTTTGTTTCGGCCAGTTCCCAGATTTGGTCACTGAGGTCAAGCAGAAGCTGTTCATGTGCCTGGATGCTTGCCCGGATAGCGGCCTGATGATCCATGTGATCCCCTCCGTTTTGTTGTTCTCTCGGTACTTATTATAATTGTGCGGTGAAAAAAGTAAAAGAGACGGTGAACGATAAAAAACGGGCGTGCCGCAGGAAAAACCTGTGACACGCCCGTTTGAATTGTTTAAGCCAAAATGAAATTAGCCCTTGTAACCGTTGGGGTTCTGGCTCTGCCACTTCCAGCTGGTAGCGCACATCTCTTCGATGCCGTACTGAGCTTCCCAGCCCAGCTCTTCGCGAGCCTTGGTGGGATCAGCGTAGCACTCAGCGATGTCGCCGGGACGGCGAGGATCGATCTGATAGGGCAGTTCCTTGCCGCAAGCCTTCTCATAAGCATGCAGAACGTCCAGAACGCTGTAGCCGTGGCCGGTACCCAGGTTGCAGATGAACAGACCGGGCTTGGTCTCCAGCTTGCGGATAGCAGCAACGTGACCGCGAGCCAGGTCAACTACGTGGATGTAGTCACGAACGCCGGTTCCGTCGGGAGTGGGATAGTCGTTGCCGTAAACGTGAACCTTCTCCAGAGCGCCGACAGCTACCTTAGCAATGTAGGGAACCAGGTTGTTGGGGATGCCGTTGGGGTCCTCACCGATCTTGCCGCTCTCATGAGCACCGATGGGGTTGAAGTAACGCAGCAGAGCAACGTTCAGCTCGGGATCTGCCTTGCAGCAGTCGGTGAGCATCATTTCGTTCATCAGCTTGCTGGTGCCATAGGGGTTGGTAGTGCCGCCAACCTTGCTGTTCTCGCAGATGGGCACACTCTCGGGATCGCCGTAAACGGTAGCGGAAGAGGAGAACACGATGTTGTGTACTCCATGACGGCGCATGGTGTCCAGCACAACCAGAGTGGTGGTCAGGTTGTTGGTATAGTACTCAATGGGCTTTGCAACGCTTTCGCCTACAGCCTTGTAAGCTGCAAACTGGATGACAGACTCGATGTCGGGGTTCTCGGCGAACACCTTTTCAACAGCATCAGCGTCGGTCAGGTCTACTTCATAGAAGCGGAAATCCTTACCGCTGATTTCCTTAACCCGGCGTACAGCCTCGGGGCAGGAGTTGTAATAGTTGTCAGCTACGATGATGTCGTAACCGGCTGCCAGCAGCTCAACACAGGTGTGGCTGCCGATGTAACCGGCGCCGCCGCATACTAAAATTGCCATGATGCATGCTCTCCTTTTTTCTATGAAACGGACGAAAATATCCGACCGTTTCAATCGTTTTTTATAGTCGGCAGAATGCCGACTGTTTGTAGTTTAAGTATGGAATAAAAAGTGCCATTCGTCAAGAGGTCTCGACTGTAAATGAATTTTTTTGTGTAAAAATAGAAACTTTTGTGCCTGATTTTTGAAAGGAAATGCATGTGGTGATTCGTTTCTGAAGCAGCAAAGTAAAAAACAAAATCGAAAAAGCGAATAATTGGGTACACAGCATAACATATTAAAAGAAAGCAAGGTGAAAAACAGACTGTGAATTCTTTGCATCGAGTATTGCACCCGGACGGTCGGAAGAGTATAATGAAACAGTATACTGTAATGATAAGGAGTCCTGCGCTCCATAACCGATAAACAAGGGGGATAAACAGGCCCCGGAAAGTGAAGGTCTCATGGCAACCTATCGTGAATTTCGTGAACAGACCGAACGCCGCCGCCGTAAGCGCACCGTGCGCAGAGCAGCTGCTTTTGCAGTGGTGGTTGTGCTCATTTTGAGCCTGGCATTTGTAATTACCAAGATCATCGAGCATTTTGATGCAGATTCGGAGACTACGTCTCAGTCTCAATCCACCCCGGCTTCGGAAACCGGTGTGCCTTCCAGCGTGCTGGCACCTCTGCCCGGTGAAGTACAGGCTGAAGACCGCAGCTGGAACACGGTTGGCCCGGTAGAGCAGACATTGGATTATACGGTTCAGACCCCGGATTACCGCCTGATCGGACTGCCGGAGAACGGAATTGTGGATCTGAGCTATTTTGACCGGACCGTTATCGTGGGCGATAGCGTAAGTACCGGTTGGTGGGCTTATGAAACTCCGCTCAAGCCTCATGCTTTTATCTGCGCATACCGCAGTGTCGGCCCCGATGCGCTGGTCAATAAAAAAGAAGTAGATGCTAAGTATGTTGGCCGTGAAAAGGAAAACGCCTACGAGACGATTATCGGCTCCAATCCCAAGCGGATGTATATTCTGCTGGGTGCGAACTCTCTGGTTCGGGAGGGCGACGCAGTGGAGCAGAGCTTCCTTGCCTATTACGGTCAGTTGCTGGATATGTTCCGTCAGGATCTGGGTCCGGATGTAAAGATTTATGTGCAGTCTATTACGCCGGTGCGCCCGGGTGTGGAACAGCCGGGCCTTAACAGGGAACGCATCATGCGGGTCAACAACAAACTGGCCCAGCTGGCGATGGAAAAAGGCTGCTATTTTGTGAACATCTATGATGCTCTGGCCGATGAAAACGGTGACCTGCGAGAAGAATATGCAGCAGCGGACGGCGTGCATCTGCTGGCAAATGCCTATGATGTAATGTCCAACTATCTGTGTACCCATACCGCATGGGCAGAGGATAACCCCTATTTGCCCGGCAGCCCTTATTATCAGGCACCTGCGGAATAAAACTTATTTGAAAAGTAAGCGGCACTCTTCGCAAAACAGAGGGTGCCGCTTTTGTTGTATCCCCAAAACCGAAAAGAGCGGGCTTGTTTGTTGTGCTTTGCTTTTGACTGGTGTATAATATCTTCTGAATGTTTGTACTTTCCGGTCGTATTGTGAAAATCCGGAGGACAAACGGCCGAGAATACAAAAATAGTAAAGACGGGTGGAACATATGCGTCAGGACGAAAACCTGCATTATCTGGACAACGCAGCGACCACGCTGGTTGCCCGGCCGGTGGCGGACGCCATTTATAAAACCATGACCGAACACTGGGGAAATCCCTCCAGCCTGTACGGACCAGGCAACGAGAGCAAGGCTCTGCTGGACCGGGCACGCGCCGCAGTGGCTGCCAGCATTGGCGCAAAGCCCGAAGAGGTGTTTTTTACCGGATGCGGTTCGGAAAGCAACAATATTGCACTGCTGGGTGCTGTGGAAGCCCGCAGACACTGGGGCAATAAAATCGTTGTGAGCGGTTTTGAACATCCCAGTGTCAGCCTGCCGCTCAAGCGTCTGGCCGAACAGGGTTTTGATGTGGTGTTTGTGAACCCGGAACAGGACGGTCATCTGGATCTTGAAAAGTTTGCCGCTCAGGTGGATAGAAATACCATTCTGGCTGCCTGCATGCAGGTGAATAACGAAACCGGCGCACGGGTCAATGTCAATGCGCTGGCAAAGCTGGTCAAGGCACGCAACAGCCGTACTGCTTTCCATGTGGACGGTGTACAGGCATGGATGCGGGTGCCCACCGATCTGACCGGAATTGACAGCTTTACGGTCAGCGGACACAAGATCCATGCGCCCAAGGGTGTGGGTGCGCTGTATCTGCACAAAGGCCATAATATCATCCCGCCCTATCTGGGCGGCGGCCAGGAAAAGGGAACCACCGGCAATACAGTGGTCGGTGTTCGTCCCGGCACCGAAAACCTGCCGTATGCAGTGGGCCTTGCAACCGCAGCCAGCCTGATGCACAAGAATTTCAAGGTGCGCAAGGCGCATCTGGCAGAACTGAACGCTTATCTGCGGGTGGGTCTTGCACAGCTGCCCGAAGTGGTCATCAACAGTCCGGAAGACGCAGTGGAAGAAGTGCTGAACATCAGCACCTGCTGCATCCGCAGTGAGACCATGCTGCATTTCCTAGAGACCAAAAAGGTATATGTGTCCAGCGGTTCGGCCTGCGCCAAGGGCGCTGCCAGCCCGACTTTGGCGGCAATGGGACTTTCCGACCGTCGGATGGACACCGCTCTGCGCATCAGTCTGTGCGGAGATAATACAAAAGAAGATGTGGACGCTCTGCTGGCCGGCCTCAAAGAGGGCCTTGCTACGCTGGCTCGTCTGCGCTGATTCTAAAATCTGTAATCAATAAGGGGATGGAACTTATGAAAGAAGTGATTTTGTGCTATCAGGGCGAAATGGCCCTGAAGGGACTGAACCGGGCCAGCTTTGAATCGGCCCTGAGCAAGAGCCTGCGTTATCGCATGCGGGATCTGGGCAATTTTAAAGTGTACAAGGCACAGAGCACCATGTACATTGAGCCCAAGGACGAGGAAGCAGAGCTGGTAGTGGGCGAGGCTTATGACCGTGTACGCAAGGTATTCGGTCTGGCCAATGTGAGCCGGGCTGCTGTCTGTGAAAAGGATTTTGACGTTATTAAGGAGACTGCCGCCCGTTATCTGGGAGAGCAGCTGCGCGGCGTAAAGACCTTTAAGGTAGAGGCCAAGCGTTCGGACAAGTCCTTCCCCATGAAGAGCCCCGAAATCTGCCGTGAGCTGGGCGGTTATCTGCTGTCCCGCTATCCGCATCTGCGTGTCAATGTGAAAAACCCCGATGTAGTGGTTATGGTAGAGGTGCGTGACTTCGGCGCTTACATCCACGGTGCAAAAGAGCCTGGTGCCGGCGGTCTGCCGGTTGGCACCAGCGGCCGTGCTCTGAATATGCTGTCCGGCGGTATTGACAGCCCGGTGGCTGCCTGGTATATGGCCCGCCGCGGTCTGGCTCTGCATCACATTCACTTTGCAAGCCCTCCGTATACCAGCGAGGCTGCAAAGGACAAGGTGGTCAAGCTGGCCCAGATCGTCAGCGAGTACACCGGCAACTGTGTTCTGTATGTCATTCCTTATACCGAGCCGCAGGAGTATATCCGTGACCATGCACCGGATGTGCTGTTTACCGTTCTGATGCGCCGCAGCATGATGCGTATTGCAAACAAGATCGCAAAGAACATCGACGCAAAAGCCATCGTTACCGGCGAGAGCCTGGCACAGGTAGCCAGCCAGACCCTGATGGCCCTGGCCTGCACCGATGCCGCACAGGATCTGCCCATCCTGCGGCCGCTGATCGGTATGGATAAGAGTGAGATCGTGGACGTTTCCCGCAAGATCGGTGCGTTTGAAACCAGCATTCTGCCCTACGAGGACTGCTGCACCATCTTCACCCCGCCGCATCCCAAGACCCGCCCCACCCTGGAAGAAATCGAGGCTGCCGAGGCCGGTATGCCCGGTCTGGCTGAGCTGGAAGAGAAAGCCGCTGAAGAAGTGGAGCGCATCCGCATTGAGATGAAGAAAAAAGAACAGGGCGACGACCTGTTCACACTGTAAGGGAGGCTGTCGGGGATGAACGCGGAGATCATTTGCGTCGGCACCGAGCTGCTGCTGGGTGATATTGTAAATACCAACGCATGTTTTATGGCCCGCGAGCTGGCCAATGCGGGTATCAGCGTGTTGAATCAGCAGGTGGTGGGCGACAACGCCCAGCGCCTGGAAGAAGCAGTGTTCACGGCCCGCAGCCGTGCGGATCTTCTGGTACTCTGCGGAGGACTGGGACCTACCGACGATGACCTGACCAAGCAGACGGTTGCCGGCTGTTTTGGCGATGAACTGGAATTTTGTCCGCAGATCATGGAAGAAATTGTCCAGTATTTTGAGTCTACCGGCAGAACTACCCCCGAAAAAAACCGCCGTCAGGCATATGTCCCCAAAAACGGCGGATGGATCAAAAATAACAACGGGACCGCTCCGGCGGTCTGGTTCCGGGATGGCGGTCAGTATGCACTGCTGCTGCCCGGCCCGCCCAAGGAATTGCAGGCGATCTGGCGGGATTCGGTACGCCCCACATTGCAGCGCAACCGAAGCTGGGTTTTGAACAGTCTGGTGCTGCGGGTGGCCGGTCTCGGCGAGAGCCATGTGGAAGAAAAAGTGGGACGCCTGCTGCGCAGCGAAAATCCCACGGCCGTGTTGTATGCAGTACCCGGTGAGGTGCGTATCCGTATCACAGCCGGTGCGGGCACAGAGATGGAGGCCAATACCATTTGCCGCACCTATGCCCAGAGCTTTTACAATATTTTGGGCGATGCCATTTATGGCGAAGATGATGACGATCTGGAACACAAGGTCGTATATCTTTACAACAAAAAGCATCTGACTCTGGCTACGGCCGAAAGCTGCACCGGCGGTCTGGTGGCACAGCGGATCACGTCGATCCCCGGTTCCAGCCAGATGTTCGGCTATGGATTTGTGACCTATGCAAACGCAGCAAAGCGCGATCTGCTGGGTGTGGACCGCTGGACTCTGGCCAAGCATGGTGCAGTCAGCGCTGAAACGGCGGCCGAAATGGCTGTCGGTGCACGGGAAAGCAGTGATGCGGATGTGGCCGTTTCACTGACCGGCCTTGCCGGTCCGGGAGGCGGAACTCCCGAAAAGCCGGTGGGTCTGGTTTATCTGGGTGCTGCGACTCGAGACAAGGTGTTTGTGAAAAAGCTGATGCTGGGTGACCGGGAACGGGAGACCATCCGACATATGGCAGCCAACAACGCACTGGATGCTGCCCGCCGTCTGGCACTGGGCCTGAATATTCCGGATGCGCAGGAGTTTAAGCCCGCCGAAGAGAAACCGACTTCTGTAAAATGAGGTGAACGAGGATGCCGCAAGAGGAATCAAGACTGCTGCTTCGGGCATTCGGACCGGGAATGAACCGGATCACTGCAATCATGCGCAAGGCAGCAAAACAGGGATGCCCGGATCTGGGCCTGCTGACCCGTGATGGAGAATACATCATTTGTGCCCGTCCGAAAGAGGACAACTCAGAACAGGCACAGGCAGAAACGGATCGATGGAAAAACTGGTTTTTAAGCGAACTGGGTGCAGCTGTTTTTGCAGAAGGTCAAACCGAGCTGTCTGAAGCTGCAATTCAGGCAATGGCGAAGAAACACAAATTGTTTGTGGCGGCAGATGAGCGGACCGGTACGATCCTGAACCGGCGGCTCAGCGGTCGGGAGCTGGCGGGCAGTGTGTATGATTTCGGTCAGCACAGCTATGCAGATCCGGCTAAAGCAAAAACCATCCGGCCGGACCGCAAGCTGGAGAAAAAATATCCCGATCAGCCGGTTCAGCACACGGCGGGTCTGGCACAGAGCGCACGCAAACAGACCGAGGCCGATTGGTCCGTTTCGTATGTGCCCGCACAAAATAGAGATCCGGCATATGTATTGATTTGCAGCGCGAAAAAGTTGTATCTGCGGGTGCTTCCGGTCAGCAAAGATCCGGAACAGCAGGCGGCTGTCTGGATGCTGGATCTGCTGCGTCGCCTGGCGCTCGGACTTTCCATGGAGCCGGAGGTTGCCGTCTTCGATTATGGCAAAGATGCGCCTCCGCTGCTGGCATTGATATCGGATGAGCCGGTCTGTTCCGATGCGGAAGAGGACGTGCCGATCTCGCTGCGTGAAGAGGCAAAAGAACTGTTTGACGATAACGTTTCGCAGAAACCGGAAACAATCGTACATAAGACCCGATGGGGCCGGGTGTTGGGCTGTATTCTGTTAGTGGGTGCAGTTGTAGCAGCGGTTCTGCTGGGATCGAATTATTTGAAAAATCAAAGCGGTACTCCGGCCCTGATGGCTGTGCAAAGTGGTTATAGTACCGTTGATTAAGATGTGAGCGCCAACGCTCTGCTGACCCAGACGCAAAAGGGGGGGCAGAGTGCTGGCGCTTATCTATCCCTGCGTTTTTTGGATGAGAACGGAAAAAAATCGTTTCCGAAATTTGAACAAGACACCGAAAAAATGGGGTTTTGTTGCCATTTTTGAAAAAAAGCGTATAATAAATGCCGTAACCATTTTGAAACATATGCGGGAATGGACGAAAAATGTCCACCCGGCAACTACAAAAAAGAAAAGAGGAATCACCGAGATGGAAGCAAAACAGAAAAAACACACCGCTCTCAAGGTGTGTTTGCTGGTACTCCTGGTCGTTGTTCTGGCTGCCTGCGGATATGGCTGGCACCTGTACAGCCAGGTGGCACCGGCTTTGAGCCATGGCGCATCCGGCAAACTGGAACAGCAGATCGATCCCGCGATCCTGGAAGCAAACGGCGAACGTTTTTACAATCTGTTGGTATTCGGCCTGGACTACGACGAAGGAGCCACCGACCGGGATTATGCCGAAGGAAACGGAAATACCGATGTTATCATGTATGTACAAATCGATCGCGATGCAAACAAGATCAATGTGTTTCAGATTCCCCGCGATACCTATTATGGTGAGGATATGGGCGATGGCATCAAGCCGATCCAGGGCAAGATCAATGAAGTTTATGCACACGGCCCGGACAAGAAAAACAAGATCAATAACCTGGCAAACAAAATTGGTGAGCTGTTCCAGCTGCCTGTGGACGATTATGTTTCCATCGATATGAACGCCTTTAAGACCATGATTAACAACATGGGCGGCATTGATATGTATGTGCCCTGGGACGTGGTCACGATCGATAAGCAAACCGGCACCGAGAATCTGGTCTGCTCGCAGGGCCAGCACCGTATCAGCGGCGATACTGCCGAACTGATTCTGCGCAACCGCAACTATGGTACCGGCGACTATAAGCGTTTGGAGACTCAGCAGTATTTCTACGCTTCGCTGATTAAAACGTTCCTCAATGACTATACCATTGCAGATTATTATGATACCTGCAAGGTAGTGGCTCATTACATCAATACCAGTCTGGATATTTCTGAGATCTGGGGCCTGTACTCCACCATGCTGCATGTCAAACCCGAAGACATTTTTGTTGTGCGTGCTCCCGGCGGTGCAGCACACATCAACGGTCATGAGTGGGTTTATTATGTAGACCGTGACAGCTGCGCTGACATCCTGAATGAGCACTTCCGCAAACCGGACAGCTCGGTTCCGGCGGAAAAGCTGGGACTCATCACCGGTCAGACTTATATCTCCGGTATGAATGTGGATGAAGGCCGCACCATGGGCAGCGTCATCCAGGCCAGCGAAGAAGGTCAGGCTCAGCTGGAGGCAGCAGGCCAGCCTGAAAGCAAGCCGGCTGAATAAACAAGTTCAATCAAACAGTATTTCCCCGGCGGTGGGCGCAGGTATGTGTCGGCTGCCGGGGATTTTTTGAAAAAGGAGAACAATATGAAAATCGTTGTAATGGACGGCCATGGACTCAATCCGGGAGATCTGAGCTGGAACGGATTTGAACAGATGGGCGATATGACCGTATACGAGCGTACCCCCTATGCGGATGGCAGCGAGGAAACCATCCGCAGGGCCAAAGGGGCCGAAGTGCTGCTTATCAATAAAACGCCGCTGACCCGGGAAGTGCTGGCGCAGCTGGCACCCGAACTGAAATATGTGGGTGTGCTGGCCACCGGTTATAATGTGGTCGATCTGGATGCCGCCCGGGAATACAGTGTCACTGTGACGAATGTGCCCGCATACGGCACCACCGCTGTGGCTCAGTTCACAATGGCGCTGCTGCTGGAACTCTGCCACCGGGTTGGCGATCACAGCCGAGCTGCCAAGGCCGGACGCTGGGCACAAAGCCCGGATTTCTGCTACTGGGACAGTCCGCAGATGGAACTTTGCGGAAAGACCTTTGGTGTTGTGGGCTATGGGCAGATCGGCAAAGCCGCTGCACGGCTGGCTTCGGCTTTTGGTATGCGGCTCATTGCTTATACCCGCAGCGGTAAAGGCGATGAATATGCCGAGGCGGTAAGCCTGGATCAGCTTCTGGCAGAAAGCGATGTCATCAGCCTGCACTGTCCGCTCTTCCCGGAAACCAAAGGCATCATCTGTAAAGAAAATATTGAGAAGATGAAGAATGGTGTGCTCATCATCAACACCGCCCGGGGTCCGCTGATCGTAGAAGAAGACCTGGTCAAAGCTCTTGAAAGCGGTAAGGTGGGCGGTGCAGCCGTGGACGTTCTGGAAACCGAACCGCCCCGTGCAGACGATCCGCTGTTTGGTCAGCCGAACTGCATCGTCACCCCGCACATTGCCTGGGCACCTCGGGAGAGCCGCCAGCGTCTAATGAACATTGCAGTGGAAAACCTGCACAGCTTTTTGGAAGGCAACCCGCAGAACGTGGTAAATCCGTAAACAAACAACACCCCCGCCGTCCGGTTTGAATCGGGCGGCGGGGGTGTTTTATACAAAAGTTAAGTGGATATGAATATTGGTCAGTTGGGGACCCGGGATGCTGCCAGCCGGAGAACAGAAGAACTGTCGGTGTTGGCCATGAGATCCAGCTGCAAAATCGAAGTCAGGGATTCTACATCTTCTGCGTCGCGCCAGTTGTGTCCTCGCATGGGGATGGGACCGTCTGTGTTATCAACGGACATGATTGGCTCACCGTACAGCTCAACCAGCTTTTCATACAGCTGTGTGAAAAACTCTTGGCTGCCTTTTTCGGCTTTTTGCATAAAAACAACCGCGTGAAGTTTTTCATCGTGAAATTCCAGTTCCAGAGTAACTGGTTTGCCCTCAAGCTCAAAGACATCCTGGATTCGATAGGTTTTGCTGTTTTCCGTTCCCAAAACAGGACCTTCCGGGGCGATGCCCAGCAGCTGTTCTACTTCGGAAACGGTTTGTCCGTAGGGGATTGGAATATATTCGTACAGACCTTCCGGCGTTTTGAGCTGGTCCAGCTGTACCGTTTGCGTTTTGCTGCCGCAGGCCACGAACGAAAGACTGAAACAAACAGCAAGTAGGAGAGCAAGCAGACGTTTTTTCATAAAATACACCTCACACTTTAAAATTTGTATGTGACGGTCGGAATCTGGCGGCCGTTACAGTGAAAATAAGATAAAATGAACGGTTTTGTTATTCTATACTCTATATCCGTTTTAAGCGGGTTTCGTTACAGCGATTTGAGATGTTTTTATATTTTGGCTTTATGCTGAAAAACAATCTGCAAAATTGTTTAAAACGCACTGGCCAATCAGGCAAAAAGGTTTTGTCATTCTGAGGAGCGAAGCGACGAAGAATCTTTGGGTTGACCGTTAGCCGAGAGGAAGCGGCAGGAAAGATCCTTCGCTTTGCTCAGGATGACAAGGGTGAGGGATGATCCAGGATGGAAGAGAAAAAGGTTTTGTCATTCTGAGGAGCGAAGCGACGAAGAATCTTTGGGTTGACCGTTAGCCGAGAGGAAGCGGCAGGAAAGATCCTTCGCTTTGCTCAGGATGACAAGGGTGAGGGATGATCCAGGATGGAAGAGAAAAAGGTTTTGTCATTCTGAGGAGCGAAGCGACGAAGAATCTTTGGGTTGACCG
>SAMEA104404097__coassemble_783_pt1 | contig 29343 bp, 25 predicted proteins | sample SAMEA104404097__metabat2_low_PE_069 | metagenome-assembled genome bin SAMEA104404097 (sample SAMEA104404097) | Balaenoptera acutorostrata
AGCTCATCTTGGTGACCATGTGACGGCCGTCGATGCCAACACCGCCGATGGACTCGGTAACCCACTGGGGATCGCCAGAGAACAGGTCGTTGTACTCAGGAGTACGAGCGAACTTGATCAGACGCAGCTTCATGATGAAGTGGTCAACGAATTCCTGAATCTGCTCCTCAGTGAAGGTGCCGTTAGCCAGGTCACGCTCAGCATAAATATCAATGAAGGTGGAGGTACGGCCCAGGCTCATTGCAGCGCCGTTCTGCTCCTTAACAGCTGCCAAGTAGCCGAAGTACAGCCACTGGATAGCTTCCTGAACGTTCTGAGCGGGCTTGGAAATATCGCAGCCGTAGATCTCGCCCAGCTTCTTCAGATCCTGCAGAGCACGGATCTGCTCGCTCAGCTCTTCACGCTCGCGGATAACGTCGGAATACATGATTACGCGAGTGGTGTCTTTCTGGTGCTTCTTGTCTTCGATCAGACGATCAACACCGTACAGAGCAACACGACGATAGTCGCCGATGATGCGGCCGCGGCCGTAAGCATCGGGCAGACCGGTGATGATGTGGTTGGTGCGGCATGCACGCATCTCAGGAGTATAAGCATCAAAAACGCCAGCGTTGTGGGTCTTACGATGAGTGGTGAAGAACTCCTTGATTTCGGGGTCCAGATGATAACCGTTCTGCTCGCAAGCCTTCTCAGCCATACGGATGCCGCCGTAGGGCATCAGAGCACGCTTGAAGGGCTTCTCGGTCTGGAAACCAACGATGGTCTCCTTGTCCTTATCCAGATAGCCTGCTGCATGAGAGGTGATGGTGGAGATCACCTTGGTGTCCATGTCCAGAACGCCGCCTGCCTCGCGCTCCTGCTTGCTCAGGTCCATAACCTGTGCCCACAGATCCTTAGTGTCCTGAGTAGGACCTGCCAAGAATGCATCGTCACCGTCATACGGAGTATAGTTTTTCTGGATGAAATCCCGCACATTGATTTCACGTTCCCAAACGCCGGGAACAAAGCCTGCCCATTCGTTTTTCACTACTGTTGGCCTCCTCATTGTTTATGAAAAAATTTTATTGGATAACACAGGGTAGAGGTCCTGTGATAAACCGCGTGTTTGCGTGGTATAACTTAATTGTACTGTTTAGCCCCCGAAAGTCAAGTGCCTGGGCAACGTCTTTTGCAAGTTGCGGTCTTTAATATAAAAAGAGCAACCTAATCGTCCAAATTTTTCCAGGTTTCAGAATTCTTTTTTCCAATATTTTTGATTTTTTAAGAATTTTGCGTTTCAAGCGCCCTGTGAATTTTCGATGCTGCTCTGCCTTTTTACCGTAATTTTATAAGGGTCTCTCCGCTGCTGGCTGAACGGTTCCAGAAGCTTTTCAACAACCAATTCCGCCTGCTGATCTGCAAGAGTCAAAAGTTCTGTGGTTTCTGCATGCTCCCGGGCATCTTTTTCTGCCTCCTGGAGGGCAACGACTGTATCCTGTCGATCCTGCGGATTGAAGAGTGCAAATTTTTCATCATAAAACTCGAGGCTGTTCGGATCAATGGTCAGCTCCCGGATTTCTGCCGGGGGAAGTGTAATCCGGATCTCTTTTCCGTCTGCTTCAATCTGTGCTTTATCCAAATCAATGCCGGCTGTAATGCAGGCATTGTACAGCATGGTAAAACTTTTCTTTGTCAGGAATCGAATCCCGCCGTCTTCATACCGGACAAGTCCCCGGTAATCCAGGCGTGCAGTTGCCAGATCGCTGGCTGTTTTCAGCTGTTCGGCCACTGACACCTGGGTTAATTCCGGTTCCGGGTGCCGCAGGCCATCAATCCAGATTCCAAGACCCAGTCCCGCAGCCAGCACCAAAACCAGACAAACCGTTGCTGCCGCAGTCCGAATTTTGCTGGTCAGCTTCATTCTCGTATCTCCGCCTTTCACTTTTTTATACATTATACCTGTTTTTCTGCACAGTGTCCACGCGATGTTTCTTTCATTGTATGGGGCCTGGGTTTGTGGTATACTTGAGCCGAAATACGCAAGGAGGAACCGCCCGTGAAAGAACTGGAAAATGCCCGTCAAAAGATCGACGAAATCGACCGCCAGATGGCCGCACTGTTTGAAGCGCGCATGGCTGCTGTGCGTCAGGTCGCAGCCTATAAAGCCAGCTGCGGAATGCCCATTTTGGACCAGGGAAGAGAACAGCAGGTGATTGAAAAAAACCTGACTCTCCTCCACGATCAGACACTCGCTCCTTTCTATAAAGAATATATATGCTGTCAGATGGCGCTTTCCCGCCGTTATCAGGCTGAATTCCTGAACGATTCTGCACAAACCGACTGATGCTCCGCCAGGTTTTCCGAAAGTGCCCTTCCTGATTCAATCTTTTACATACAAAAACCCGCCGCCCGAATTACCGGACAGCGGGTTTTTGTGCTTGTTGAAAGGATGTTTGTTGAAAAATATGGAGAAACAAAAGAAGTGTTCAGGGGCTTGCGTAAAAATTGAAATTCTGCCTGCGGCCGCGCCCTTATTCAGCCAACAGTTCGCCCAATACACGGCAGCGTTCCAGCGTGCTATCCTCGGGCATATTTTCGCAGATCACGCTCTCGGTAATTTGATTTGCGCCGCATGCACGGCAGCGTTCTTCCCAATCACGCATCCACTCGCCGCCGCCCCAGCCATACGAGCCGAACAGGGCAATTTTTTTGCCTGAAAGTTTGCTTTCGCATTCGGCAAACAGAGGTTCAAATTCCTCTTCTTCCAGCACTTCAGCACCCATTGCAGGGCATCCGAATGCCAGTGTATCAAATTCCCGGATACGGTCAGCTTGAAACTCAGACGGTGTAAAAATCTGAGCAGATGCGCCTTTGCTCTGCGCACCTTCCAGCACACTCTGTGCCATCGCCTGCGTGTTTCCGGTACCGCTCCAATAGATGATTGCAACTTGATTCATGTTAATTCCTTTCTGATTGCCTTTATCCCGCAACTACCAGCCGGTCGAGGGGATTTCCGCACGCCCAATGGCGGCAGTAAGCTTTCGTACAGTTTTTAAATCGGCAGAATTCCGCCTGTGCTTTATCTGCGTCGCCGTATACCTTCCAGGTACCAACACATTTATAATGTTCGGCTTTATTTTCTATAAAACCGCGCACGTCCTCGGGAGGATAACCCAGGAACAGCCCGATCTCATGAGGGAATTCTTCGTTCTTGCGCAAACGCTGAACCAGCTTGACGATGCAGCGTTCCGGGCCTTCACAGGGGTATCCGCATTCACAGAGCAGCTCATGCGCCTGTACATCTTCCAGATCCCGGCGAAGCCGGTCCGGGCGATAAACATACAGCAGTACACTGCCGTTTTTCTGATACCGCAGCGGCAGCATCCGCAGACCCTTGGCAGCAAACTTCCGGTTGAATTCCCGAATGTCGTCTCGCAGTTTTTTCCCGCAGTCACAGGGAACCGGAAACAGATTGGCAGTCTTGAGTCCTGCCAGCGTAGGGGAGCATTGTTTTACAAGGATCTCATCCAGCATGATCTGCCTCCTATCATCCGGCTCTTCTTGGTTAGCTGTGACTAACTGCCTTGTCAAAAGAATGCGCTCTTTGGGAGCGCTCTGTCGAAATGATTGTATTTTCTGCTTTCCTGTTTTGGGATTGCGTTCCGTAGTTAGCGATAACTAACTACAAGTATTTTATACTCTTTTTTCAGCTTGCTGTCAAGCGCTTTTTCAAAATTCTTCTATATTTTTCTCTTTGTGTCTCTGTTTATTCTGCGCACTTAAAATGTATTATATAAAGCCTGATTTTTTTCCGGATTGTAGGTCTTTTCTCACCATGCTATAATGCTATACAAAAGAAGCCCGTTATCTTCGGGCCTTTGAATTTTAAAAAAGGAAGTGCTTTTCATGCAGGCTCTTGATCGAGAATATGCTTTAAAACAGCTGGAAACCATCCTGAACATCCCCAGCCCCAGCGGCTTTACCGAAAACGCCGTGCAGTACTGTGCGGAAGAATTTAAAAAAATGGGCTATGAGCCCCAGATCAGCCCCAAGGGCGGTCTGCTGGTCTGCCTGGGCGGTGAAGGAGAACCCATTGTACTGGGTGCACATCTGGACACCCTGGGCGCAATGGTTCGCCAGATTAAATCCAACGGCGCTCTGCGTGTTTCTCCGGTGGGCGGCTTGCAGGCAAACAACGTGGAAACCGAAACCGCTCATGTGTACACCCGGGACGGCAAAGTTTTGGAGGGTACCTTCCAGCTGGCCAATGCTTCGGTGCATGTAAACGGTGATTACAAAAAAACCGAACGCACCTTTGACACCGTCGAACTGCTGCTGGATGAAAAAACTCACTCCGAAGCCGAAACCCGTGCCCTGGGCGTGGACGTAGGTGATTTCGTAACCGTTGAACCTCGTTTCAAGGTTACCGAGACCGGTTTTATCAAGAGCCGTTTCCTGGACGATAAACTCTCCGCAGCCATCCTGATGGCCTTTTCAAAATACCTCAAGGATTCCGGCAAGGTACCCAGCCGCAAGGTATATGTGGACCTGACTGTCTTTGAAGAAGTCGGTCACGGCGGTGCTGTGATCCCGGAGGATGCTGTCGAAATGCTGTCGGTAGACATGGGCTGTGTCGGTGACGGTCTTCAGTGCGATGAAACCATGGTTTCCATCTGCGTCATGGACGGCCATGGTCCTTCTCACAAGGTTCTTGTGGATGGTCTGGTCAAGGCTGCAAAGCGGGCCAATGTTCGGTATGCTTTGGATGTGTATCCGTTCTATGGTTCGGACGCAGACGTTGCTTTGGGTGCCGGCCATGATGTGCGTCATTGCGTTGTGGGTGCCGGTGTATATGCTTCCCATGGTTACGAGCGTTCTCATGTAGAGGGTCTGGAAAACACCTTCGATCTGCTGGCTTCTTATCTGAACGTCTGATTGCACTTGTTCCATCGAAAAGTAAATGCCCTTCGGGCTGGAATATCCAGCCCGAAGGGCATTTTTTATTTTTATTTTGCGCTGGTGGAAACACCGTTTACTCGCACCACTGATTCCAGAGGCATACCAGTGGAATAGTTGAGCGGTTCGCACTCATAGTCCGGCTCTTCTTTCTGGCGAGTCAGTCCGCCATAATCCCAAGTAGGTTCGGGGGCATTCTGATTCCAGGGACGGCACTCCCAGTAATATCCGCGAAGCGGATCGCGAATGTCGTTCATATGGTCCAGCAGACGGCGGTGCAGTGCAGCACGCACATCCGCCGTTTCGGCATCGTTGATTCGGTTGTGCATCTCGTAAGGATCTTCTTCCAGATCATACAGCTCGTCCTGACACAACAGATTCAGCACCAGCTTATACCGGCCGTCAAAGATGCTGCGCATGGGCTGGAATCCGCCAAAACCATCGTGGTCTGCTTCGTATCGGCCAAACTCGATGAATACATCCCGGGAATGATCTTGCTGCTGAATGACCGGCAGCAGACTTTCACCTTGGAGCAGCATGGGCTTATTGCCCAGCTCAAAGAAATCCCAGATGGTGGGAGCTACGTCAATGTGAGAAACGGGAGTTGCACACTCACCCTGACCAAAGCCACGCAGAATAAAGGGAATGCGGGCAATCTCTTCATAAGCGGCAGGGCCTTTGGAGTAGAGGCTATGGCTCTGCATCATCGCACCGTGATCCGAAGTATACAGCAGAGGAAGACCCTTTGCGGCCTCTGCCACCCGGCCGATCTCGCTGTCTACAAAGCTGTTGCAGCCGAACACGGCGGGGGCAGTGATGGTCAGTGCCTCTCGGTCTGCGGTGCGGCGGGCACCGGACCAGACCTTCTGGTGATCGGGCTTATCTTCCAGCGTGTCGAACACATTGGGACGCTTGGGCATCACATAGTCTTTGTACATGGACGCATAGGGTTCCGGGCAGAGAGACGGGCCGTGAGGCTCGTCAAAGCTGACTACCAGGAAATAGTCCTCGTCCTTGTGCTTCTCGATAAAGTCCAGCGCACGATTTGCCACTTTGTGGGCATAGGTAAACTCTGCATCCGGGATGTGATCTTCCATCCAGTTGCCCTTACGGGAATAACGGCGGTCTTCCTCACTCATCTCGTCCAGATAATTGCGCATATCATACCAGTAATCCGGGTCCCAGCCGTCCGGGGCAACACCCAGGCCAAAGTAATCGCCGCCGTCCAGATGCCACTTGCCGATGTAGGCGGTATGAATTCCTTTGTCATGCAGACGCTGGCCGATGCTCTTCACATTCAAGCCGGGAGCCAGGCAATTGGTGTACGCGCCGTTCAGACAAGGGTACTGACCGGTGAACAGAGCCGACCGGGCCGGGCCGCAAACCGGCTGTGTTGTGTACGCTTTGGTAAACTTGATGCCCTCCGCAGCGATGGCATCGATGCAGGGTGTTTTCAGGCCAATATCTTCATAGCAGCTTACCATATCGGTACGCTGTGTGTCCGTCATGACCATGACAAATTGCTTGTGTTTCATGCTGATCTCCTTTAAATTTTCTCTCCCGGATGCCCGGGCCTATTTCAGTTCTTTTATTATACTCCTGGCTGTCTATTGGCGTAAATAAAAATCAGGCTGTCTTTCGACCGCCTGATTTCAAATTTTTTAGTCGCCATGTTTTTATTTTAGAGTTATTTTCTGCAAACATTTTTTACAAAAGAAAAGGTCCGCAGATAAATATCTGCGGACCTTTTTGGCGGAGAGTTAGGGATTCGAACCCTAGGTAGTTTCCTACACAGCATTTCGAGTGCTGCACCTTCGACCACTCGGACAACTCTCCAAGTAAAGGCATCTATAAAGAACCTGTTCTTTTATTATATCAGTTCCGGGAAATGGAGTCAATGTGCTGGCCGCAAATTTTTGCGGCCAGCACCGCCCGATTTTTGATATTTGGAACATTCCGATTATTAAACGGATTTGGCACATTTTTCAACAATAAGCTGCCAGCTTTCGCCCATCCGAGCCGCCTCAGCAATGGCTGCCAGCTGCTCTTTTTTGAGCGGAGCCGGTTTGTTTTCCGGTGCGTCATTTCCTTCTTTTAAAGTAAGAAGCCAATAGCTGACACCCACCCAGCCGTTTTTATATCCGGTCCGAGCCTGTCGGCCCTCACATACAAACCCCTGTGCCGCATGGAATGCTTCACTGTCCGGATTCGGATCGGTAACAACTGCATACGCATTCCAATATCCCTGCAGCGCCAGCGAAGCCAGCAGTGCCTGGTACAGCATCTGTCCAACACCTTTGCGGCGGGCTTCCGGTGCCAGATAAATGGTAGTTTCAGTATCCCAGGTATAAGCACCCCGGCCGTTTTCCCAGGGATGGGCACAAACATAGCCCAACGGTCGACCAAGTGCATCATGCGCAATAAAATAGGGATGTGTTTTGCAGATATTTCGGATTTCTTTTTGGTACTCTTTTTCATCCGGCACCTCAGACAAAAAAGATGCCGTCGAATTCCGGATATAATGTTCCGCAATTTTTCGCACATCTGCGGCGTCCTTGGGCTCTGCCGGGCGAATCAGCACAAAACCGGCCGGATCAAATCCGGCCGCCAATTTTTCCTTGTCTGCTTTTGGCAGTTTCTTGAGCTGTGCCTCCCGCTTGAGTGCTGCGGATTTATTTGGCAGGGCCTCTGCCCATGCCAGTTCCTGCGCTTCAAACGCCCGGGTATACGCTGCACCGCTGCCGCTGGTATGTGCCTGAATGCGCTTTTGCAGATCGTTGGTCCACCCGGTATACAGCGATCCGTTTTTGCAGCGCATCATGTAAACATATGCCATTTCAGTCCTCAAACTGCTGTGCAAAGCGGCAGGCTTCAATAGCAGTTTCCTTGCTGTCAGCCGTAATCAGAAAGCGGCTGGCATGGCAGAAACGCAGACCTTCCAGGCCGCTGCGCTCTTCCAGTTCCTGTGCAGGACGACCAGCCCAGCACTGGGGGAAGGGGCATTTGGGCCGCTTAGTGCGATTGTCATTGACACACTGTGCCGACCAGCCGCCGCGCTGGCTGGGATAAACAACAAACTCTGCATCGGTACGGTACAGCGCATTTTTCCAGGGTACATACTTGTTCAGGATAACAACACCGTCATCCATTTTCTCGTATGCCTTTTTTACAATGGCATCTGCTCGGTTGACCGCATTGGCAGAGTCGATGTTGTTCTGCAAAATCACCTGTGCGAAATCCACAGCTTTTGCAAAGCACTCGTCCGAATCCACTTTTTGATCCCACAGGGGATTGAAGCTGCCGATTGCATCAGCCAGCAGGCAGTTTTCGCCGGTGTTATCGTTGAGATCCAACGGCTGAACAAAATTTTCGTCCAGCAGACGGGCCTGATGCTCACCCACAAGGCCTGCACCCAGCACACGCCACAGCAGGCCGAATGCGGCATAGGGAATTCCGTTCTGCCGTTCTTCCCGGTCTGAACTGTGATGGTCAAACATACCGTCTCCGATGTCATACACGATGCCGTCGAAATCCTCCGGGACTTCGAAACCCCGTTCTACTTTAAAATCCGGCCGCACAATGCGCAGCAATGCAGTAGCAAATACGTCGTCTGCATGAAACCGTCCGCCGTGAGTAAAGCCTTTTGCAGGCACCTTCATGGATAATCGCCCCTCTCCTGCGGCGCTCGGCCGCGATTAATCTTGTTCATCCAGTATAGCACATCCAAAGGGTAAAAAACAGCACAGCTGCATAGAATTTGAACGTGTCTTCACAAAAGTTTTACGGCCTTCAAACATCCATATATGCTATAATGAAATCAGATCTTGCAAAATACGACAACAATGGGGGGAATGTTGATGGATACACAGGTCAAAAAGCGTTCGCCGAAGACGATTTCATTTCGGCGGCCGGCACTGATTTGCATTGTTGTGCTGGCTCTTGTGGGGGCGCTTTTTTTGTTTCAATACAAATGGTCCGCTCATTCCGGACTGCCGGAAGTGATTGCGGTAGAACTGGATGTGAACTGGGCCGATTATTTTTCGCAGACGCATGACCGGGCTGCTCAGGAGCAATATTTGGACGCCGCTCTGGACACCGTTCAGGAACAGAACGGAAACATGGTGCTTCTTACCGGACGAGTTGGCTCCGATGCTTTGTTTCTTGGAAAAAAGCAGATTTCGCACATGCCGCAAGTGGCTCCGTCCATACAGGCTAACAGCAAATTTTTTAAAAAATTCGATCCTCTTGAATACCTGATCGGCGAAGCAAAAAAGCGCAATCTGCAGGTGGGTCTTGTGGCCACCGATCAATGGGGAACACAGCTGTTCGATGGCGCTCCCATGCCGGAATGGCTGGAATGGACTGCCGATCATTACAATCTTCCGGTATTCAGTCCCATGAGCCAAAACACCAAACTGGGATGCCGTGTCTATACCAGTTATAACAGCAAAAAGCCTGACCTTTTACGAATGGATCATGCACCGTCTACTTTGGCCGCAATGTGCCAAACTTATTCTGGCTCCGGAATCATTTTGGGAAGCTGGAGCGGTCTGCAGGAAGATCCGGACTCTGCCAATTTGCTGTTTTCCTATCTCTCCACTTCGGAACCGGCTCCGCAGCTGCTGGACAAACCGGTTCCCACCGTTTTGAATATTGTAAGCCCTGCAAACGGTCAAAAACTTTGGAGCGATCAGATGTATGTGATGGGCACAAGTGTGCCGAACGGCGGCGAAGTGACGGTAAACGGTCAGCCGGTTTCTTATATGGGTGACCGGGGTGTATGGGGTGTTTTAATGCCGATCAGTCCAGGTGAAAACCAGTTTACCGCTGTTCAGGGCGATCAAACCTGTTCCGTTACGGTAACACAGCCCATTCCGGACAATTCCGGCACATCGACTGCACCGCCGCCTGCTCCTGAATCAGACGGTTCCCGTCCCGCGGAACCCGGTCAGAAACTGCGTGTCACCGCACCGCTGGCCAGCCTGCTGGAAGACCCCGCCAATCCGGACAGCATTCTGATGACTGTTTTCGAAAATGCCACAGCCGACGTGGTGGAAAGTGTGCCGCTCACTGTAAAAGGAAAAGAGTCTTACGCATACAAACTGCAAAACGGCGGCTATATTCTCGCAAAAGACTGTGTGCTGCTGCCGACCAACAGCTCCAATGCAGCATTTACCGGTGCAGCCCATAAAACCGAGCAGGGCAACGAAATTTTGAGTCTGCAAGGCATGGGCACCCCGCTGTTTACACAGGTTTGGGAGGGAAATCAGCTTGATTTGACCTTTTATTCGGTAGACTGGCTGGGTCAGCTTCCGGAAACTTTTGGTTTTGAAGGCGCAGCCGTTTCTTTCAACTTTACAGACCGCACTCTTACCCTGCATTTTGAATTTTCCGATGCCGATCCGCTTTGGGGCTTCCATGTTGAATACACCTCCCTTGGCGGTACACAAATTGTCTTAAAACATCAGCCCAAACGGTCGGATGACCCCCCAAAACCGCTGAGCGGCATAACCGTTATGCTTGACCCGGGCCATGGCGGCACCGATATGGGTGCTATTGGCTCCACCGTTGAAACATTCCCGCAGGAAAAAGAAATGAATTTGGCCGAAGCACGGGCTGCCCGCTATCGTTTGCAGCAGCTTGGAGCAACCGTCGTTATGACCCGAGACGATGATTCTACTTTATCCCTTGGCGACCGGGTCAAATTGCTCAATCAGACCCGACCGGATTTCTTCATCTCACTGCATCACAACAGCAACGCTTTAACACAGGATGTAAGCCGTCTTTGCAGCAGCGAATCCTATTGGTTTTATACAAACAGTAAAAAACTCGCACAAAATCTTGTAAATCGAGTTGCAGCTGCTTCAGGCCGTCCCGTAAAGGGTCCATTTTACAATTACTTTTATGTGACTCGCTCCAGCCTCTGCCCCTCGGTGCTTCTGGAAACCGGCTTTGTATGCAGCCCTCTGGACTACGAAAAGGGCACTGACACCGCAGTTCTCTGGGCTGAAGGCGGTGCAGTTGCCCAGGCAATTCTGGATTCCATTCCGGAATGATCCGCTTGAAAATGTGCTGAATTTCAATTTATTTCATTTTTTCAAGTTTTATCATATTTCGCACATTTTCTTTTTTTCGTCTGATAGGCCAACTTGTTTCCCAGTTTTATAACAAATCGTATAAAATCGACTGGCCACCACACACTTTTTAAAAAATTGAATATCCCCCTAAAAAAGGCTCTGTTTTGTATGCTTTTCAATACAAAACAGAGCCTTTAAATTGCGGAAAATCACCGGGAAATTCCAGCTAATTTACAGGCACATATCCGCGAAATGAATCAAATCCAAAAAGCCGTCTTCCAATTGCAAAAATCATATTTTATGCACCGCAATTCGACCTGTGCTCCTCAAAAAAGATTCTTTTTCGCAACAGCAGAGGCAAATATTGGCGTTTTATATTTCAATATAATTGAAGTTCCCGAATGCTGCAGCAAGCCAACCAATCGGTCATTTCATGCTCTGTGCTCTAATTTTGTCGAGGACATGTCGGATTGCTTGCGGTTCTTTGAATTGTGACACACTTTTGCAGAAGATATTTTAAAATGCCGCTCAATCGAATATACACTCTGTTTTTTTGATTTAAAAAAAGAAGACCAAATACCCCAGCCGCAAATGCAGCCAGGGTATTTGGTTTCTTGGAGGTTTGACTCACACTTTATTTTTCTGCAATTTTACTTGCAGTCTTGTCTTTTTTGATTACTCTACATACCCGTACTGCAGGTACCAGTAACCATAGGGGTTGTGCCAGGTGCCTTTCAGCTGCGGGCTCTGCAGCCAGAAGTCAGAGTTGAACGCTACAGGGACCAGTGCGTAGTTTTCCATCAGAACATCTTCTGCTTTGTGCAGCTGGGCAAAGTGTTCTTCCTTATCGCCTACACGAGAAGCTTCGATTGTCTCATCCACTTCGGGGATGGAAACTTTACCGTCGTTGTTGCCGTTTTCGGTCTGGAACAGTTCCAGCATATTGGAAGCGTCATTGTAGTCCATAACCCAGCCGTTACGAGCCATCTCATAATCGCCTGCACGACGCATCGGGGTAAAGGAAGCCCATTCAACGGTTTCAACCTTCAGAGTAATGCCCAGAACACGCTCATACTCGCTCTGCAGGTACTCAGCCACAGACTTATGATAACCTGCATCATTGGTAGAATAGGTGATAACGGGGAAGCCTTCGCCGTTGGGATAGCCAGCCTCTGCCAGAGCATCTCTTGCCATCTGTTCACGGGTCTCAGCATCTTTAGGAATAAAGTCCTGCTTGCTCTTGTTCATGAAGTCGGTGCCGTCTGCATCCACGATGCCGGGGCCGCAGATGGTATAAGCGGGTTTATAGGTGCCCTGCATCAGGGTATTGGCCACATAATCACGGTCGATTGCCAGACTCAGAGCCTTGCGGACGTTGACATCGTTGAAGGGTTCTTTTTGGGTGTTGAAGCTCAGGTAATAGGTGCCCATGATGGTAGCCACATTGAAATCGCCGCCGTCCTCTACAGGGGTCAGGCTGGGAATCTCTTCGGTGGGTACATCTTTAATCAACTGAGCTGTGCCGTTCTGATAAGCAGTATACGCTGCGGTGGAATCTTCCATCAGCAGGAAAGTGATCTCATCGGTAACGATCTTTTTGTTGTCCCAGCCGCCCTTATAGTTGGGATTCTTCTGGCAGACAATCTGCTGACCAACTGTCCATTCTTTCATCATGTAGGGACCATTGCTGACAAAGGTCTCAGCCTTGGTGCACCAGCCATCCGGATCGGCTTCAACAGTCTTTTGGTTAACCGGAGACAGGGTTGCAAAAGCAGCCATCTTGTCGAAGTAAGAGCAGGGGTAAGCCAGCTCGATAACCAGGGTCTTTGCATCAGGAGCGGTAACGGCCAGCTTGCCGGTACCTGCAACAGCCTCATCATAACCCTTAATCATGCCAACAGCTGTCTCGGCATAGGGAGCAGCGGTATTCGGATCTGCAATGCGGTTCAGGGTATAAACAAAGTCTTCCGCAGTCAACGGATCACCGTTGGACCACTTCAGGCCGTCACGCAGGGTGAAGGTCCAGGTCAGGGCATCTTCGCTGACTTCCCATTTTTCAGCCTGGCCGCCCTTGATCGTGTTGTCCTGATCCACGATCAGCAGAGGCTCAAACAGGGTCATAATCATATTTGCGCCGTCAATGGCGGAGTTCTTAGCCGGGTCGATGGTTTCCGGGTTGGTACCGATCTGAACAGCAAAGCCATTGCTGGCAGACTGTGCCGGTGCTCCGCAAGCGACCAACGACATGGCCATTGTTAACGACAGAAAAACTGCTAAAAACTTTTTCATGATTGTTTTCCTCCTTTATCTGATTTCCACTGTTCTGCTACGAACACGCAAAACTGTTTTTCTACAGCGGATACTTTTGACCCGCTGGATTATGTTCCCTATGATACCACTTTACATCAGCAAAGCGCAACCCCCTATCGTCTTTTGTAAGAATTTTGTAGTGTTTTCATTATTTTGAAATATGTTTCCTTATTTTTCTATTAAAGTTGTCCAGTATGCACAATTTTCAGCATATTTCCAAGTCATTTGTCTTCTTTTTCTGTTGCAAATTGTAGTCAGAAATTGTCCTTGTATTGCGTACATATCTGTTTTTAAGCAAATCGGCTTCATCTGATCGGATAATCCAGCAGGATTTGGGCCGATTTTGGCCCGTATTTTTTACAGAAGACTTTGCTTGATCGATATCCCGATTTTAAATCTTCGCATAAAAAATACCCGGTTTCGCACATTTAAGGCGAAATCGGGCAGGATTGCATTGTATTATTTTACGCGGTCCAGATGGTGGCAGGCAGCCCAGTGGCCGGGGCCTACTTCCTTGAACTCAGGCACTTCGGCAGCACACTGCTCATCCGCATAAGGACAGCGGGTGCGGAACCGGCAGCCAGAAGGCGGATTCAGAGGACTGGGTACATCACCCTCCAGCACAATACGCTTAGAGGCACGAGCCGTGATGGGATCGGCTACCGGAATAGCCGAAATCAGGCTGCGGGTGTAGGGATGGACACTGTGGAAGGTCAGTTCAAAGCTGTCTGCCAGCTCCACCAGTTTGCCCAGGTACATAACACCAATACGGTTGGAAATGTGCTTAACAACCGACAGATCATGGGCAATGAACAGGTACGTCAGGCCCATTTCCTGCTGAAGATCTTCAAACATATTGACAACCTGTGCCTGAATGGACACGTCCAGAGCCGAAACCGGCTCGTCGCAAACGATAAATTCCGGGTGTACTGCCAAAGCACGGGCAATACCAACACGCTGACGCTGACCTCCTGAGAACTCATGCGGATAACGGTTTGCATGTTCGGAGTTCAGACCCACACGCTGAAGCATAGCAATGATCTGCTCGTGCCGATCTTTTGCGTTCGATGCCAGGTGGTGAATGTCGATGGCTTCACCCACAATATCACCAATGGTCATACGGGGGTCCAGAGAAGCATAGGGGTCCTGGAAGACGATCTGCATACGACGGCGATAAGGCAGCATATCCACTGCAATTTTCTTTTTCGAGTCGGGCAGCTTGCCGGAATCATAAATAACAGTTCCGTCGTAGGTAATGCGGCCATCGGTAGGCTCATACAGGCGCAGCAGACTGCGTCCGGTGGTGGTTTTGCCGCAGCCGGACTCGCCGACCAGACCTAGGGTCTCGCCTTTGTTGATGTAGAAGCTTACGTCGTCCACAGCCTGGACCCAGCGGCGCTTTTTGCCCACACCGCCAGCCGGAAAATATTGTTTCAGGTGTTCGATTTCCACCAGTTTCTTCTGTTCACTCATCAGGCTTTGCCTCCTTTGGCTTCCATCTCTGCCTTTTGCAGCAGCCAGCACTGGGTATAATGGGTGTCGCTCAAGTCGGTCCGGGGCGGCATTTTTTTCAGGCATATCTTCATGCAGCTCTTGCAGCGGGGTGCAAACGGACATCCAGCCGGGGGATTCAGCATATCAATGGGGCTGCCTTCAATGGGTACCAGGCGCTCTTTTTCCTCAGCGTTGAGCTTGGGGATGGAATTGATAAGTCCCTTGGTGTATTCGTGGCTGGGGTTGTAGAAGATTTCATCGGTTGTGCCATACTCTACAATCTTGCCTGCATACATAACTGCAATTTTTTCGCACATGCTGGCCACAACGCCCAGATCATGGGTAATCATGATGATGCTCATGCCCAGCTTTTCGCGCAGTTCTATCATCAGTTCCAGAATTTGTGCCTGAATGGTCACATCCAGAGCGGTGGTGGGCTCGTCGGCAATCAGCAGCTTTGGCTCACAAGCCAGTGCAATGGCAATCATAACACGCTGACGCATACCGCCGGACAGCTCATAAGGATACTGCTTGAGGCGCTTATCCGGTTCGTTGATGCCAACCAGTTCCAGCAGCTCACGAGCACGTTCCCGTGCTTCTTTCTTGTTCTTGCCGGTGTGCAGGCGAACCATCTCTTCGATCTGGTTGCCGATGGTGTAAACGGGGTTCAAGCTGGTCATCGGATCCTGGAAGATGATCGAAACTTCTTCGCCGCGCATTTTGCGGAACTCTTTCTCGGTCATTTTTTCCACTTCGTGGCCGTTGAAATGCAGGGTACCGCCAATCAGCTTGCCGGGGTAAGCGGTCAGGCCCATCAGAGAATAGGCCGTAACCGATTTACCAGAGCCGGATTCACCAACGATGCCCAGCACATCGCCCTGTTTCATTTCAAAAGATACATCGTTAAGGGCTTTGACCTCACCAGCCGGGGTAAAGAAGGAGAGGCGTTCGTTTTTGATTTCCAGTAAATTCTCACTCATGATTCTGCCACTCCTTTCGTTAATTCTTCAGTTTCGGGTCAAATGCGTCACGCAGACCATCGCCCAGCAGGTTAAAGGACAGGATGATAACACTGATTGCAATGGCCGGCAGGAACAGCAAATGCGGATAGGTGTTCATACCCTTCAGAGCCTCGGTAGCCAAGCTGCCCAGACTTGGCAGGGGAACGGCTACGCCCATGCCCAGGAAGCTCAGGAAGCTCTCGGTGAAGATGGACGAAGGAATCTGCAGAGTGGTGGTAACGATCAGAGTACCGATGCAGTTGGTCATCAGATGCTTTTTAATGATACGGGTATTGGAGGCGCCCAGTGCACGGGCTGCGGTAACATATTCGGACTCTTTGAGAGTCAGAACCTGGCTGCGCACGATACGAGCCATACCAACCCAGTAAAGCAAAGCAAATACAATAAAAATGGAAACCAGGTTCGGACCTACGGTATTCAGCCAGCCAAAACCCGGCATTTCTGCCAGTGTATCCAGCTTGGGACGCAGGGTGACCGACAACAGAACGATAATTAAAATATCCGGGACGGTGTAGATGACATCTGTGATACGCATCATAATCATATCCACCCATCCGCCAAAGAAGGCCGATACCGCACCGTAAATAGAACCAATCAGCAATACCAAAAAGCTTGCAATCAGACCAACCAGCAGGCTGATGCGGGTACCCAGCATCAAACGGATCGCATAGTCACGGCCCAATTTATCGGTGCCGCAAATATGAGGGAAGACCTTTTCACCGGCATCCATGCGGGCGATCTCTTTTTCCGAATACTCAAACGGAGCCAGATTTTCCGAGCCGCGGATCTGCTCCTTATAAGTATAAGGATAGAACATCGGGACGATAAAGGCAAAGAACATAGTAATCAGAATAACGATCAGGCTGATCATTGCCACCTTATTCTTACAGAAACGGCGAATGCCATCCTTCCAGAAACTTACGCTGTCCCGCATAACAACCAGCTGCTGCTGTTCGTCTTTGGTTGCGGGCAGAAAATCCTCCGGCGACAGGTCCAGCTGGAGGCTCAACGGATTTTTGGTCATATGTTCCATGATTTATTCCTCCTTACTGAAGCTTAATTCTGGGATCGATGAGTTTATACACAATATCTACCAGAACATTTGCGGCAATGACAAGGGCCGCCAGGAAAATGGTAGTACCCATAATCATCGTGTAGTCACGGGTGTTGATGGCCGAAACAAATTCACGGCCCAGACCGGGAACGGTGAAGATCTTTTCAACCACAAAGGAACCGGTCAGCAGCTGAGCCAGCATAGGACCAACATAGGTAACAACCGGCAGGATGGCGTTGCGCAGAGCGTGCTTGAACAGGGTCTTAAAACCGGAAACGCCCTTTGCACGTGCGGTACGCATATAATCCTGGCCCATAACGTCCAGCAAGCTGGAACGCATCAGTCGGGCAATATAAGCGGAGGGGTAGAAAGACAGCACGGTAACCGGCATGATGTAATGCAGGGCACTGTCCAGGCCAATGGTTGGAAGCAATTGCCATTTTGTGCCGAACAAATAAATCAGGATGGTCGCGGTAACAAAGTTCGGGATCGCAATACCGCAGGTTGCAAACAGGATGATGCCGTTATCCGCCCAGCGGCCACGGTTATAAGCAGCCACACAGCCAATGGGAATGCCCACACAAAGGGCAACTGCCACAGCCCACAGAGCCAGCTTTGCAGAAACCGGGAATTTGGTGGTAATGATTTCTGCAACGGTACGGCCTTTCTGCTTGAGGCTCTGACCAAAATCAAAATGCGCTGCATTTTTCAGATAATTTACATATTGTACGCCCAACGGCTTATCCAATCCGTATTTTGCTTTCTGTGCTGCGATTGCGGATTCACTCATTGCCTTCTCTGCCACGAAGGGGCCGCCGGGAACAGCCTGCATCAGGAAGAAGGTAAGGGTTGCAACGATGAACAGGGTCAAAAAACCCAGCGCCACTCGTTTGATTGCATATTTTGCCATTACTGGTCACTCCTTATTTCTACTTTGCTTCCCATTTGTCTTTCAGCTGCTACAACTGACCGCTTACCGCATACACTTTGTTTTAAAAAGAATGCGGCCACTTTTAGCCGCTGAAAGCCTCGTAAATAATACCACTATATTACTTTACTCTGATAAACTTGTCAATGGATTTCGGCGTTTTATAATAATTTAGTAATAATCTCGAGCACATACACTAATTTTTCAATATTATTCTGATTTCATGCATTTTTATTCACCTTTTTCTCTTTTGTTCAAGCTGATTTGAGTAATTTTAAAAAAATCAAACTTTTTTAAAAAAACTTTTTAAAAACCGTTGACAAACCCCTTGAACCATGGTATTATATATCTCGCACCAAGGATGTGCATGCGCTGGTAGCTCAGTTGGATAGAGTGTCTGACTACGAATCAGAAGGTCGGGAGTTCGAATCTCTTCCAGCGCACCAAGACAAACACCGCAGAGAAATCTGCGGTGTTTTCTTTTATTTCCAGATCCCGAAAGGGCAGACCTCTCCGGTTTAAATGCCGGTAAAATTTCTCGTTGACAGCATTATTGAAAACCCCGCCCCGGTCTGTTACAATAGAAATCGACACATTTTATATATAAAGGAGTTTTTGGAATATGGAAAACCCGATTGCTGCCGTTGTGGTGCTTCTTATCACCTTTGTGGCTCTGATTGCTGCTATCGTGATTGGCATCGTGGTGCTCCGCCGCAGCGAAGGCATCACCAGCAAAAAGAAAACCAAAGTCGTTGACAAAATGCCGGACGATGAACATAAGGGCCGGGACAGCATCATTCATATGCTGAGCCGCTATGCCTCTATGCATGAGTATCAGGTAGTCCATCCCGCCAATCTGACCGGCGTACACGGCACCACCGATCTGGATGTGCTGCTGGTAGGCTGGTTCGGCATTCTGGGCGTTAAGTGCCTGGGCTATGGCGGTTCCATTTACGGCGATCCGAACGATGAGCAGTGGGTTCAGGAGCTGCAGGGCAAACGCCGCACCTTCCAGAACCCCATGACCCGCGCTCAGAAATCGGGCCTCGTCATCCGTGACGTTCTGTTTAAGGCTGGCATGAAACGGATTCCCGTTGAAACCGTTGTTGTGTTCACCAATAAATCCGCACAGCTTATGCTGCCCCGTTCTACCGGTCATTACACCGAAAAGACCTTTGCTGCTTACCTGAAGACTCTTCACTTTGAAGAGGACAAGGATGTTCAGGTTGAGCCTGTTGCAAAGCTGATGCGTGAAAACAGTGCAAAATAACCGTTCCTTTTTAAATAAGAAGCCGCCACAGAAAAATCTGCGGCGGCTTTTGCTTTTTGGATTTGATTGCATCGAAAGCGTTACTTGTCCTGTGCAATCAAGATACGCAGAGCTTCGACCGCAACGGCGATGGCGGCCTCTGTATCGTGCACGATGGGGTTTTCCATACCGCGGGCATTGCGTTCCTGATTGCCCACCACCAGGAAATCCGAGCCACAGCGTACACCAAGATAGCTGGCAACGCAGAACAGGGCTGCGGATTCCATTTCGCTGGCTTTGCAGCCCAGGCGCATCCATGCCTGCCATTTGTTCAGCAGCTCATAGCTCACCGGCTTTGTTTCCGGCTCGTGCTGACCATAAAAAGCATCCTTGCACTCCACCACGCCTGCGTGGCAGGTATAGCCCAGCTTTTTAGCTGCACCCACCAGAGCATTGGTCACGTCCAGATTGGCTACAGCGGGGAACTCAATGGGCGCATACTCTTTGCTGGTGCCTTCCATTCGGATGGCACCGGTGGCTACCACAATGTCGCCGCCTTTTACATCCAGATCCATACCGCCGCAGGTTCCCACACGAATAAAGGTGTGTGCACCGCATTTGACCAGCTCTTCCATTGCAATAGAGGCACTGGGCCCGCCGATACCGGTAGAGGTCACGCTGACCTTAACTCCGTCCAAAGTGCCGGTATAGGTAACATACTCACGGCTGTCGGCCACCAGCACCGGATTATCGAAATGCTGTGCGATTTTTTCGCAGCGCTTGGGATCGCCGGGCAGCAAAACATATCCGCCTACATCGCCGGGACGGATCTGAAGATGATATTGCAAATCTTTTTCGCCGGAATAATTTTGCATAACAGACTCTCCTTTTCAAAGAATTTACATTTGGGGTCCCTGAGCCTTTTGTTGCTCCAAGTTGCCCATACCATACTGCTATTATACCATTTTTGAATCTTGAATTGATGCTTTTTCGGCAAAAAAGGCAAAAGAAAACCTCCCGTGCTTGCGGACCACGGGAGGTAAATAAGGGGTATCGCTTTGGTGTGAGGAGGAATCATGTACAGAACGTTCGGTTGCGGCTCCTTCTGTTCTGTGATTCTTATTATATCCAGCATTTAAGGAATAACTTTGAAGCTCATGTGAACTTTTTATGAACCTTTGTGAGCTTTTTGCAAAATTCTGTCAAAGTTCCGAAACCATTTTGTGTTCAAACTCCACAGTACCGCCACCGCCAAGCTTAATGATACCATATCCATCATAACCGGAATAGGAACGGCCTGCACTGCCGGGATTGAACAGGGTCACATCTCCGCAGTGCCGCATGATGCCCTGATGTGTGTGTCCAAACAGCACCACATCGGCGCCCCGGCTGCGACCAGCCTCGGCCAGGTCATCCAGACCGAATTTTGCATTGTAAATATGGCCGTGGGTATAGTAGAACAGCACACCGTCAAAGGCTGTAAGGCCATCCAAAGGCAGAAACGAACCAAAATCGCAGTTTCCACGCACCGCATAAACCGGCAGCCGGGGATTTTCTTCCTCCACTACCCGCAAATCTGCTTCTCCGTCGCCCAAAAAGAACATAGCATATGCATTTTTTTCTTTGCGCACAATTTTTCGCAGATTTTCTTCTGCACCATGCGTATCTGAAACAACGATAATTTCTTTCATTCCTCTTCCTCCCACCTGCTGATGAGGCGATAAATCTGGCTTTTCGAAAATTCCGTTGCCGCAGCGATCTCCTTTGCGGCCGCAGAAGCGGACTTTCCTTCCTCCATCAGATAGCGGGCCTGCTGCGCTGCATCTTCCAAAGTCAGGGTTTCGGTTTCCGGCACGAACTTGGTACCGGCCATTACCAACACATACTCGCCCCGGGGCGGATTTTCCTCATAAAATGCAGCTGCTTCGCCCAGAGTGGTCTTTTTGATCTCCTCGTGGAGCTTGGTCAGCTCGCGGCACAGAGTAATACTGCGATCCTCACCGAATGTGCCGATCAAGTCGGCCAGCGTGCTCCGCAGCTTATGGGGAGCCTCATAAAAAATCATGGTGCGACGCTCATCCTGGATTTCGGCCAGACGTTCCCGCCGCTGACGATGATTCATCGGAAGGAATCCCTCAAAAACAAACCGACCGGTATCCTGTCCGGACACAGCCAGCGCAGTAACGCAGGCAGTAGCCGCCGGGATGGGCACCACCTGGATACCACGGGCCAGTGCATCCTTGACCAGCTGTTCGCCCGGGTCCGAAATGGCAGGCATGCCTGCATCGCTGCACAAAGCACAGCTTTCGCCGGCTTCGATGCGGTCCAGCACCTTTTCGCCCATCTCTCTTTTATTATGCTCAAAATAATTGATCAAAGGCTTTTTCAGGTCCAAATAATTGAGAAGTTTCAGGGTTACGCGGGTATCTTCGGCCGCAATGAAGTCCACACTTGCAAAGGTAGCGGCTGCGCGGGGAGTCATATCGTTCAGATTTCCAATGGGTGTTGCAACAATATATAAAGTACCGGCCATGTGTTCACATTCCTTCGTTGTAAATTTTTTGCAGCTGACGGCTGGGGCGGCCGGTCTCATCGGCCATAAAAATATCCGGTTCAAAACGCATTCCCGGTTTGCGGCCTTTCTGGGCTTCCAGCAGGAAGAGCCAGGGCGGGCTTTGGGGGTTCTGCTTTGCAAAACAGAGCCGCTTCGGCTCCAGACCGGCAGCGGAAAGCACCGAACAGACCCGGGCCAGATGTTCCGGCCTGTGGCAGAGGGCAAACCGGCCGCCGTCCCGCAGCAAACGGGCAGCGGCAGCAGCTACCTGCTCCAGGGTGCATCCGCCCTCATGCCGGGCTGTGGCCCGTGCCGAGTCGGGGCTGACAAAACCGCCGGTGAAGTAAGGCGGGTTTGCCGCTACCAGATGGGCGGTCGGATGCGGCGGCAGGGTATTGAGGTCTGCACACACCGGACGGATGTGTTCCATGCCCTGATCCTGCACCGCTTTTTCCAGCAGAGCGGTGCCGGCCCCGTCCAGTTCTACTGCGGTACAGGGTCCTCGATGGCCCAGATCATGCCAGCGCAGAGACACAATGCCGCAGCCGGAGCACAGATCCACTGCCTCTTCCGCCCGACGGGGACGGCAGAAACCGGAAAGCAGCATTGCATCCGTACCAAAGCGGTGTTCGCGATTGATATATACGTTTGTTCCATTATACAACGTTTCCACTGAATATTCCATAATCTGGGGGGCCTTCCTCTTTCTTTGATTTTGAATTTTAAAAAGGCGGTGAGCCCGGAGGCCCACCGCCTTTTTTGTGCATTGAAAGGGACTAAAATCAGCCCTCTTCGATTGCGCCTACAGGGCAAGCGCCAGCGCAGGTACCGCAGCTGATGCAGGTATCGGCGTCGATTTCGTACTTGCCGTCACCCTCGTGGATAGCGCTTACGGGGCACTCAGCCTCGCAGGTGCCGCAGGATACGCAAGAATCAGTGATCTTGTATGCCATGGTCGAAACACTCCTTTTTCTTTGCGCTTCTTTTTATCGCAACCGGTGATCCCCACGCAAAAAGGACACACCGCGCCAAGGGACACCGTCCCTTTATAAGCTATATTGTAGCATATTTTTTTAAAAGCACAAGTACCGCCCCTGTTTTTTCCGGGTTGGGATTTTGCGGATCAATCCTCAAGATCGGGTGCCTTGGGTGCACGCTTACCGCCCCGCAGATATGTGCATTCGCTGCGGCGGTAATACTTGGGTGCCAGGGATTCGTTCATGAATCGAACTTTGAGCATACCGCTGACCGGGTTGGCCTCGATGACCATGCCCTCACCATCGGGGGTACGCACAATGGAGCCATTCATGGGAGTAATGCTGTTCAAATACTCATAGGCTTTCTGCTCATAGCCCAGGCAGCACATCAGGCGGCCGCAGCTGCCCGAAATCTTGGCCGGGTTGAGGGACAGGCCCTGTTCCTTTGCCATCTTGATGGAAACCGGCTGGAAATCCTTCAGGAAACGGGAGCAGCAGAAGGGCTGACCGCAGATTCCCAGGCCGCCCAGCATCTTGCTTTCATCGCGTACTCCGATCTGGCGCAGCTCAATACGGGTGCGGAACACACCAGCCAGATCCTTGACCAGCTCACGGAAATCCACACGGCCGTCCGCAGTGAAATAGAAGACGATTTTGTTCCGGTCCAGAGTATATTCGGCGTCCACCAGCTTCATATCCAGCTTGTGGGCCTGAATGCGCTGAACGCACAGATCAAAGGCAGTTTTTTCATCCTCCCGGTTCTTTTTCATTCGGCGAATGTCCACCGAATCGGCCATACGAACGATGGATTTCAGTTCCCGGGGAATCTGACCATCGGGCAGCTGCCGGGGACCAGACACTACCTCGCCGCACTCGGTACCGCGGGCGGTGTCCACCACCACATAGTCGCCTACCTGAATATCATACCCGGCAGGATCAAAATAATACGCTTTTCCGCTCTGCTTGAAGCGGATGGATACTACAGTTTTCATGAGATTTTCTCGCTTCGCCTGCCGCAGGGCGTTTGGGTGTCATTCTTTCGCCCGCGGCAAAAATAGGGCAAAAGTTTGCATGGAAATAAGGCCGGCCGTCCATTGGGAGGTCGGCAAAACGACCGAAACGCCACTCAGCGGCAAAGCCGCAGGGCAAGGTCGGTAAACAGTAATTTCAAATTCAGATTACGGGAAAGGCCTTCCTGTGCCCAACCGCACAATTTGGCACAGCGGGCCGCCTGTTTCGGCGAAAGCCCAAATCCGCCATTCGGACGGCGCAAAGCAGCAGCCGCAACGCTTGCCAGATCTTCCAGCAGCAAACGGGCTCCCGGCTTGTCCTTTTCAAAGCCGGACAGCAGAACCATCATGGCATAGCTGTCCCGTTGGCCGATCCGTTCCGCGGATTTTTGAGCCAGTTCCAGGCTTTTGGCCGCTTTTTCGTCCCGAGCCGCATCCGCTGCACGTCCAATACAGCCTGCATACACCTCTGCCAGCAGTTCCGGCTGGTCACAGGATGGGCAGTTGGCGGCAAGCCAGCCAGCACAAACATCCGGTCCGACCGGGGACAGGGTATAAATGCGGCAGCGACTGCGAATGGTGGGCAGTACTGCCGCAGAACCGGTGGCTGTAAGAATGAACATGACCCCTTCGGGCGGTTCTTCCAACACCTTGAGCAACGCATTGGCACTGGATTGGTTCAGATTTTGTGCACCATACAAAATAACGGCCCGTCCCTTTGCGGAGAGAGCCGTATCAAAGATCTGCCGCCGCATGGCACGGATGCGCTCAATTTTGATCTCGCCCGATGCACCTTCGCCTTCGATCTCAATGCACTCGGCACCTCGGCCTTCCATAATGGCAGCCGCACCGTCTCCACCTTCCGGATAGAGGTAATCGGCCGCAACACAACGGGCCGCAAAACCGCAGCCGCAGCCTCGTTCACCGCAAAGCAGGATGCCGTGACTGAGCGTTCCCTCAGCCACGGCCTGAGTCAGATCTTGTTTAAGCAGGTCATTTCCTGCCAATTTTTGCAGCATCACAGCTTTTCAAAACGCTCCACGTTGGTTACAAAGACGGTTGCTCCGCCCACAGTAACCTCCAGAGGATATGCGGTAGCCACACCGATGCCATAGCTGGCAGTGCTGGGAACCACTTCGGTACGTTTTTTGCAGCATTTGGAGATGCAGGCAATGCATGCATCGACCTTTTCATCTTCGGTACCGATCATCAGGGTCATGTTTCCGGCCATCAGAAATCCACCGGTAGTGGACAGACGCGTCACTGAAAAGCCTTCTTTGATGAGGGCGTTGCAAACGTGCTTCGAGTCTTCTTTATTAACGATAGCAGTGATCATTTTCATGGGAAAATTCCTCCCTTTCTCGGTTCGCTTTACTGCGAATTCCTACTTTATTATACCATGCAGAAATACGGTTTTCCAGTTCCAACTTACCGGTCACGCCACTGTTTCTGCCATTCTTTGCGGCGGCGATACTGCTGAATGCTGTTTTTTGCAGTACGGAAGCCATCTTTGCCGAAAAAGATCCAGAAATTCAAAAGTCCAACAATCAGCGAGAGGGAAGCCAGCAGACTGCCGCTGGTGAAAATATCAATCACATACAGCACCGCTGCCAGCGCACCTAGCCACTTGACCTTGATGGGAATGATAAAGAACAGCAGCAGCTGCACATCCGGGAACAGGTATGCAAACGCAAAAAACAGCGAATAATACAGCGCACTGGTACCGCCGATTCCAACCAGCATGCAGGACAGCCAGGCTCCCAGGATACCCAGACCCAAATAAACATCAAATTTAAAGCTGCCCCATACATTTTCCAGCGAACTGCCGATCCAGTAAACCAGATAGGTAGCCAGCGCAAAAAACAAGGGATTGGGGGTGATTTCTACCGGGATGAACAGGAACGAAATAAGACGCCAGATCTCACCGTGAAAAATCTGATACCGTGCTAACATCATATGGGCCGGCAATGCTGCATATGCAAACAGCATAACCAGCCAGGTAATGATCTGACCGCCTGCAATCAGCAGCATCAGCCGACGAGGCGCTTTACGGCCATATTTATACTCCATTCTTGAAAGCCAATTCATATAAGCTTCTCCTTTCGGGCTTTTGGACGGTGCCCTGCGTTTTTTCTTGATATACTCTTTTGTTGTACCACAAATTTGTGGAAAATTCTTTACAAAACCGGCGATTCTCGCAAATTTACTGTTTTTTATTAAACAATCTGTTATTTCGACGATTTCCGCTCATGTGGGTTGTTGAAAACTTTTGAGTTATCAGGCGGTTTTAAACACTTTCAACAGGGTTTTCAACAACTTTTGTGGGAAACTCTGTTTATACGGTTAGTAGATTATTTGGTCAAAGTTTTCAACATTTGTGCTTCGTTTTCCTGGGATATGGACTATCTTCTCTTTTCAAGGTTTACAACCATATGTTTTAAAATGGCCTGTCAGGCGGGTTTGCATCACTTTTGGGGCGTCTGTTCTTCTTTTTTTGTCTGCGCCCCCATTACTTTATGAATCATTTCCTGTACCTCCGGTGCATGGAACCCTTCACCGAAAACTTCATTTGTTTCGCAAATCATGACCATCGCCTTGTGGTCTACTGCATGAGCGGCTGTGCGAACCTTATAAACTTCACTGTTAGAACAGGCACAAACCACCATAAACCGGTGTTCCCCGGAGTAACTGCCGGTCACATCCACCAATGTACTGCCTCGCTCGACGGCCCGGTCGATGGCCCGGCTGATTTCCGGGCCGTAATTGGTAATAATGAGCGCCAGTTTGCCGCTGCCTGCGCCGTACATGATCTTATCCATTACAATGGTGAGTGCAAATGCGTTAACCATGCCATAAAGGGCCGAATCAATGTCGCCGAAAACCGGGATACCCAGCAGAATAATAACCGCATCCATCACCAGACTGATCTGACCGAAACTTACATGCGGCATTTTTTTCTTGGCTGCATGAATCACAAAATCGGCACCGCCGGTGGAAGAACCCCGCATATAAATAAGAGCCAGTCCGGCACCCATGAAAATTCCGCTGAACAGTGCCGCCAACAGGCGGTTTCCTTCGTAAGCAGGCAGCATCGGCAGTAAAATATCCATAATCAGAGTGCTGATAACCATTGTTCGCATACTTTTTATGAAAAAGTGCTTGCCCAATGTCTTGTATGTGCAAAGAATGATTGGCACATTCAGCAGCAGCGTCAGAGTACCGATGGGCACAACTTTAAAAACATGATAGATCAAAAGGGCTACACCGCTGATACCGCCCGGAGCAAATCCAGCTTTTGATGCAAAGGTGTATACACCCATACCAAACAACAAACTGCCGATCAGATCAAAGAGCAGATCCATTGCCAGCTCTTTCCGATGTTTGCTTTTCTCCATTTCAAAGCCTCCCTTTTGTTCTTTGCTGCATATTTGTATTATATCATACTGCGCCCGCTTTCGGATACTTTTGCCGAAGTTCTCAAATTGCAAACGAATGATACTGTGCCAAAACGCAATCGATATTCCGTGCGTAAATTCTGCATATTTTTAAGGAACGAGGCATTCAAAGACTGCAATCCGTATACAAAAAAGCTCCCCGCAAAAGCGGGGAGCCCAATCGTCCGAATATTGTAAAGCTCTGAGAAAAGGGAACTGCGGGCCGCTTCGGTGCCGGCTGTTCCGGAAAACTGTTACTTATGCAACAGTGAAATTACTTGTAAAGCTCGACCAGCTTCTCCAGATATGCGTAGCGCTCCTTGGCCTTTTCGTCAGCCAGTTCGAACAGCTTCTCAGCACGCTCGGGGAATGCACGCTCCAGACGGCTGTAACGGGTCTCGCCCTTGATGAATTCCTTGTAGTCTGCGGTTGCAGGCTTGGAATCCAGGCTGAAGGGATTCTGGCCCAGAGCCTTCTTGCGAGGATCGAAACGGAACATGTTCCAGTAACCGGCCTTAACTGCCTTCTTCATCTCGTTCTGGCAGTTGGTCATGCCGCCCTTAACACCGTGCATCTCGCAGGGAGCGTAACCGATGATGAGGGAAGGACCGTGATAGCTTTCAGCCTCGGTGATAGCCTTCATGGTCTGGTTCATGTCAGCACCCATAGCGATCTGAGCAACGTAAACGTAGCCGTAGCTCATAGCGATCTCAGACAGGCTCTTCTTGCCGATGGCCTTACCAGCTGCAGCAAACTGAGCAACCTGACCGATCTGGCTTGCCTTGGAAGCCTGTCCGCCGGTGTTGGAGTAAACCTCGGTATCGAATACGAAGACGTTGACATCTTCGCCGCTGGCCAGAACGTGGTCCAGACCACCGAAGCCGATGTCGTATGCCCAACCGTCGCCGCCGAAGATCCAGACGGACTTCTTAGCCAGGTAGTTCTTCTGATCCAGAACAGCCTTTGCCAGGTCGGAACCGTCAGCTTCCAGCTCAGCAACCAGGGTCTTGGTGGCTTCGCCGTTCAGCTTGCCGTCGTCGTAGGTCTCGAAGTATGCAGCAATGGCAGCCTTCAGGCTCTCGCCTGCGGTCTCTTCCAGAGCGTGCAGCTTCTCAGCCAGAGCCTCACGCAGAACCTTCTGACCCAGATACATGCCCAGACCGTGCTCAGCGTTATCCTCGAACAGGCTGTTTGCCCATGCGGGACCGTGGCCGCTCACCTTGTTGGTGGTGTAGGGAGAAGTTGCTGCGGGACCGCCCCAGATGGAGGAGCAGCCGGTAGCGTTGGAAATATACATACGCTCGCCGAACATCTGGGTTACCAGACGTGCGTAAGAGGTCTCAGCACAGCCTGCGCAGGAGCCGGAGAACTCGAGCAGGGGCTGGTTGAACTGGCTGCCCTTAACGGTTTCTTCCTTGGGCATGCCGGGCTTCTTGCGGATGTTCTCAACGCAGTAGTCGAATGCAGCCTGCTGGTCAGCCTGGCTCTCCTGAGGTACCATCTTCAGGGCACCCTTGGCAGCCATCGGGCAAACCTCAACGCAGACGCCGCAGCCCATGCAGTCCAGAGGAGATACAGTCATTGCAAACTTGTACTCGCCGGCCTTGGGCTTGGTATCAGCAGTCTTCAGAGAAGCGGGAGCAGCTGCTACTTCGTCAGCGTTCAGAGCAAAGGGACGAATGGTAGCATGGGGACAAACGAATGCACAGTTGTTGCACTGGATGCAGACGTTGGGGTCCCACTCGGGAACGGAAACGGCTACGCCGCGCTTCTCGTAAGCGGAAGCGCCCTGCTCAAACTGACCGTCAACGTAATTCTCGAAAGCGGAAACAGGCAGGCTGTCGCCGTCCATCTTGCTGATCGGGTTCAGAAGGTTCTTAACCATAGCAACGGTTTCGGGACGACCAGCCAGCTCGGTGGCGTTGATGGTATCCTCTGCGGTTGCCCAGTCAGCGGGAACTTCGACCTTGTGATATGCGTCGAAGCCTGCGTCGATAGCGGCCCAGTTCATCTCAACGATCTTCTGGCCCTTCTTTGCAAAGGACTTCTCAGCTGCTTCCTTCATATACTTGATGGCGTCCTCGCGGGGCAGAACATCTGCCAGAGCGAAGAAGGCAGACTGCAGGATGGTGTTGGTGCGCTTGCCCAGACCGATCTCGATTGCCTTGTCGATTGCGTTGATGGTGTACAGCTGGATGTTGTTCTTGGCGATATAGCGCTTGGACTCAGCAGGCATGTGCTCAGCCAGCTCTTCGTCAGACCACTGGCAGTTGATCATGAAGACACCGCCGGGCTTAAC
>SAMEA104404097__coassemble_849_pt1 | contig 27628 bp, 26 predicted proteins | sample SAMEA104404097__metabat2_low_PE_069 | metagenome-assembled genome bin SAMEA104404097 (sample SAMEA104404097) | Balaenoptera acutorostrata
GCGAACTGGCCGAACACGCCCCGGATATGTCGGGTCTTGACTTTTCTGAACATCTTCACAACCTGCGGAGTGCGGGCCTGATCTGTTCCGAAAAACAGGCCCATTTTATCCGCTATTCCATCTGTGCCCCCAGCATTCAGGACCTGATGGACCTGCTGCGCCGAGAATACTGCACAGATGGCAAACTTTGATTCATCCCCTTTAACACAATGAGGTATTTACTATGAAAACCATGTACAAAATTTCGCTTTCTTATCTGATTTTCGGTCTGCTGGCCGGAGTGTTCAACCATGAAGCCGCTTACTGGACCCATTTTGAGGGTGATTCGGCTTTGGCCCGTGTTCATCCTCATGCGCTGGTACTGGGTGCGCTGGTGTTTCTGCTGGTTCCCCTGTTTATGAAGGCTTTTGAAATCCAAAAATATAAGTCTTTCCGCTGGTTCGTGATCCTGTACAATCTGGGTCTGGTGATGAGTCTTGTCTTTATGGCTGCACGGGGTGCTTCTCAGCTCTTCCTCATGCCCTTCCCCAGCTTCTGGGACCATATGATCGGCGGTCTTGCCGGTATCGGTCATATCATCCTGACCGTAGGCATCGGCTTTTTCTTCCGCACTCTGATGCAGTCCTGCGACAGCAAAAAGGATTGATTCTCTACGCATTTTAAGGAGGTTTTTTCCATGTTCACTTCCATCGCACACATTGGTTTTACGGTTCGGGATCTGGACCGTTCGGTTGCTTTTTATCGTGACGTTCTGGGCCTTTCCTATCTGGGCGAAATGGTCATGGAGGGCCCGGAAACAGCCGCTCTGTTTCAGCGTCCGGACTGTTGTGCCCGGGTTGCATATCTGCGTCCCACTGAGCCCAGCGCACCGCCGGTGGAACTGATCGAGTTTTTGGGACAGGACGTGCGTAAGAGCGTTCCCAGCCTGTTCAAGACCTCCATTTCGGAGCTGTGCTTCTCCACCGACGACATCGACCGGGAATATAAACGGCTTGTGGATGCGGGCGTGCGGTTCCTGTCCGAGCCGCAAACCTTTGACAGCACCGCTTACGGTTTTGGCAAAAGCCGTGCCGTCTATTTCTTCGACCCGGATGACAACATTCTGGAACTGATCCAGCCGATCAACGAATAATCGCAAAAAAGGGCTTCACCGGTTTGGTGAAGCCCTTTTTTATTGAATTTATAATTCCATCTTACCCCATGACCGAAAAAATGGGACCTGCAATCATTACCAGCGACAGTACTACAAACAGGACCATTCCCATTGCGGTTGTAATCAGGCTTTGTCCAAGCTCCCTATGGACCAGCCCAATCGTCCAAAATTTTTCTGTGCCCTTCGTTCCTGTTTTGTTTCCTGCATCGTTCATCGCTCCATTCAAATGAATTTTTCAACTTGCCGGTATCTGCATGAAACACCTTTGTGCTGCTTTGCCTTTATCCTATCATTTTCAAAAGACAAATTCCACATTTTTGCTGCAAACGATGCGTTTTCTGTTCCGTAGGCACAGGATAATCACAATAAAACTTGTTTTTATTTCTCCTGTCATCCTGAGGAATGCAATGACAAAGAATTTTGCCTGATTGGAGCGGCTGTGCTCTCCATTGGTAAGATTCTTCGCTTCGCTCAGAATGACAGTGGGCAAAAGAGTCTGCTTGCCGCTTTGCTCAGAACGACACAAAACAAAAAGAGCCGAACCTTGCGCCACACGTGGGTTCCTACTGTATTTTAAGATGTGGATTCGCGAGCCGCGGCCTAAAAACGTGCCACCGGCACGTTTTCTTAACGGCCTGTTCGAATCCAGCCCCACCAAACAAAAAGAGCCTCACCTTACGGTGAAGCTCTGTTTTGTGGTGGGAGCGGGTGGATTCGAACCACCGAAGCGGATACGCAGCAGATTTACAGTCTGTCCCCTTTGGCCACTCGGGAACACTCCCATATTTTGTTTTGTGTGTTTGCCCTCTCTCTTGAGCGCTTGTTTATTATAGCATTCCTTTTTTTGAAATGCAAGCCTTTTTTTAAAGTTTTTTTGATTTTTTTGAAATTCTTTTCGAAAATGGGATTTTTACCATTTTTATTGCTTTCTTGTTATAAATTCGTCACGATTTATTCGTAATTGTGTGTTATTATAAAATTTACAACTAATATAAATCAGCTGCAAACGCAGCATAAAGGAGGGGTTTGAAGATGGGAGCATCTTCGGAATATTCGCGCGTAACGCCGCAATTGGAAGCATTGGCTAACATTTGCCGCAAAAACAATCAGATCAATAAAGACGATTACACTCGGTTTGAAGTCAAACGCGGTCTGCGCGACCTGGACGGCACCGGTGTGCGTGCCGGTCTGACCGAGATCAGTGAAATTATCAGCTTTAAAAACATTGACGGACAGAAAGTTCCCTGCGACGGTGAGCTGTATTACCGCGGCTACCCCATTCAGGACCTGACCCGAGGCTTCATCAAGGACAATCGGTTTGGTTTTGAAGAAACCGCCTACCTCTTAATGTTCGGCCAGCTGCCCACCAAGCAGCAGCTTCAGGAATTCAATTCCCAGCTTTCTTTCTATCGAAGCCTGCCCACCAACTTTGTTCGGGATGTGATTCTGAAAGCGCCCAGCAAAGACATGATGAACACGCTGGCCCGCTGTGTGCTGACTATGGCCAGCTATGACGACCATCCGGACGACATTTCTCTGCCCAATGTAATTCGGCAGTGCATCGACCTGATCGCCATTTTCCCGTTGATTGCAGTGTACGCCTATCAGGCTTACAATCATTACAAAAACGGCAACAGTCTGTACATTCATGCACCTCACCCGGAGCTTTCCACCGCAGAAAACATTCTGAGCCTGCTGCGTCCGGATGAGAAATACTCTCCGCTGGAAGCGCACATCCTGGACCTGTGCCTGGTCCTGCACGCAGAACACGGCGGCGGCAACAACTCTACTTTCCCCACACCTGTGGTCACCAGCTCGGGCACCGACACATCCAGCTGCATGGCAGCTGCACTGGCCAGCCTGAACGGTCCCCGCCACGGCGGAGCGAACATCAAGGTCATGCAGATGCTGGACGATATGCAGTTCTCGCGCAAGGACTGGACCGACGAAGACGCCATTCGGGATTATCTGTCCGGATGCCTGGAAGGCACCCGTTTTGACCACAGCGGCCTGATCTACGGCATGGGCCATGCGGTCTACTCGGTCAGCGACCCCCGTGCACGTCTGCTGCGCAGCTTTGTGGAAAAGCTGGCTGACGAAAAAGGCATGCACAAAGAATACGAGCTTTACTCGGCTGTCGAGCGTCTGGCCCCGCAGGTCATCAGCGAAAAGCGTAAGATCTACAAGGGCGTTTCGGCAAACGTGGACTTCTACAGCGGCTTTGTTTATCGGATGCTGGGTCTGCCTACTGAGCTGTACACTCCCATCTTTGCAGTAGCCCGTGTAGCCGGCTGGAGCGCTCACCGGATGGAAGAGCTCATCAACATGGGCAAGATCATCCGTCCCGCTTACATTGCCGTACAGCCCCGCCGGGAGTACAAACCGCTCTCGGAACGCGGCTGAGCCGATTTGCACAAAAAGGAGATTCCAGCATGAACCAACCGCTGAAAATACAGCTCATCCCTGCCCCGCCGGAAGATTTGGACGATATTTATACATTTTGCCAGTCTGTTGCTGTGCGTACTCCTTCTTCTGGCTGGAACGAACACTACCCCAGCCGTGAGATCCTGAAGCATGATCTCAGTTCCCGGAACCTGTACAAGGTGCTGCATGAAGGCAAGCTTCTGGCGCTGATGCAGATACGCTGCTGGGCCGATTTTCTGGCCGGAGAGGAATCCCCGGACACCACTGACTGGTCTGCCAGCATCCACAATCCCTGTGCGCTGGGACGGTTCTGTGTTTCGCCGGATTTTCAGGGTCAGGGTCTGGGCCGCCGCATTATGGAAGCCTCCCTTGCTTTTGCGCGAGAGATGGGTTACGATGGTGCACGGTTTCATGCCGTTAAGTCCAATGAAATTGCAAACCATCTGTACCGTTCCATGGGCTTTCACTGCGCCGGTGAAAAGAACGAATATGGTCTGACCTTTTTGTGCTACGAAATGCAGCTGTAATTTTTTAGAACAACTGAAAAACGAGCTGCTTTTCTGATGATACGCAAACAAAAAACGCCGGTCCCCTTGTCTGGGGGCCGGCGCTTTGTTCTGTTTTGATTACTTATCAAATACGATTACATGCTTGGGGCAAACGTCCACACACTCGCCGCAGCCAACGCACTTGGTATAATCGATCTTCGCCAGGAAGTTTTCCACCTTGATTGCGTCATGCTGGCAGGTCTTCTGACACTTCATGCAGCCGATGCAGCCGGAAGCGCACTCTTTGTTGACCATTGCGCCCTTCTCGTGGTTGTTGCAGAGCACACGGGGCTTTTCGGGGGTAACGCCCTCAATGTGAATCACGCCGTGCGGGCAAACCGCAGCACAGGCACCGCAGCCAACGCACTTGTCGGTATCCACCTTGGCAACGCCGTCCACAATGTGCATGGCGTCAAAGGGGCAGGCTTTTACACAGTCGCCCAGGCCCAGGCATCCAAAAGTGCAGGCCTTGGGACCACCATACAGAGCAGCGGCAGCAGCACAGGTCTGAATGCCCTGATAATCAAAGTTCTGATTGCAGACGCCGGGTTTGCCCTGGCAGCCAACAATTGCCTTTACCACAGCGGTGGCTCCGGCTTCAACACCCATAACATCGGCCACTGCTTCGGCCGTTTTTGCGCCGCCGGGAACACACTTGTTCACCGGTGCACCCTCTTCCACAATGGCACGGGCGTAGTCTGCACAGCCTGCATAGCCGCAGGCGCCGCAGTTGGCACCGGGCAGGCAGCCGGTGACCTGATCGACTCGGGGGTCCTGTTCCACATGCATGAATTTTGCTGCCACAACCAGTACAACAGCACCAATCAGACCCAAGATCGTAACGATTGCAATTGCCAATCCAATATTCATGGTTTTACAACCTCCTTACACCGTACCAAAAATTCCTTCGATGATGCCGCCGAAGCCGCCGAAGGACAAGGCAGCTGCCGAAGCTGCCACCAGAGTGATGGGCAAACCTTCAAAGCACTTGGGAGGCTGTGCGTCCTCCAGGCGCTTGCGCACGCCGGAGAAGATGACCATGGCCAGCATAAAGCCCAGACCTGCACCCAGAGCGCAGACGATGCTCTCAGCAAAGGTATAGCCATTGTCGATGTTCAGAACGGTCACGCCCAGAACAGCGCAGTTGGTGGTAATCAGGGGCAGGTAAATGCCCAGAGCCTTGTGAAGCGGGGGCATGTACTTACGCATGACGATTTCAACCAGCTGAACCAACACAGCAATAACCAGAATGAATACGATAGTCTGGAGATAGCCCAAATCCCATTTGAGCTGTCCGTCCGGGCCCATGGGAGTGAGCAGGAAGTTCTGAATGGGCCAGGTCACAGCGGTGGCCAGGGTCATAACAAACACGACCGCACAGCTCATGCCGAACGCAGAGTTCAGCTTTTTGGACACGCCCAGGAAGGGGCAGATGCCCAGGAATTTAACCAGAACGTAGTTGTCCACCAAAATCATGGTGAAAAAGATAGAAGCAAGTTTCACAGCCATTATTCACAGCCTCCTTTGCAGCCCTTTGCAGAGGGGCATCCCTTGCAGCCGATGCTGCGCTTTTTGCGGTTGTTCGTCTTGTTCTCGATGAATACCACCAGAGCCATCAGCACACCAAAGGTAAAGAAGCCGCCGGCCGGAGTGGTCATAAAGGTAAAGTGATCAATGTTGGACAGACCCGGGATGGCCATGCCGAACCAGGTGCCTGCACCGATGATCTCACGGATGGAGCCCATCAGCACCAGGGTCAGGGTAAAGCCCAGGCCCATGCCCAGACCGTCCAGAGCCGAATCAAACACCTTGTTCTTAGAAGCAAACATCTCGGCACGGCCCAGAATGATGCAGTTTACAACGATCAGCGGCAGGAAAACGCCCAGGGCCTTGTCCAGATCCGAAGCAAATGCCTTGACCAGCATCTGAACCACCGACACAAAGGTGGCGATGATGGTGATATAGGCCGGCAGACGGACCTTGTCCGGAATTACGTTGCGCAGTGCGGAAATAACGATGTTGGAGCAGACCAGCACGAAGGTGGCCGCAATGCCCATACCCAGGCCGTTGAAGGCCAGGGTGGTAACAGCCAGGGTGGGACAGGTGCCCAGTACCAGACGCAGGACCGGGTTTTCCTTCACGAGGCCGTTGGTAAGGATCTGACTTTTTTTCACAGTATTACAGCCTCCCTTTTAAGCGTTCATGGCGGCATAGGCCTTGATGCACTTGCGTACAGCCTTCTTGACGCCGAGAGTGGACTGAGTTGCGCCGCCAATGGTGTCAACGCTGCTCAGGCCGTCTTCATTGTTGATGCCAACAAACTTGCTTACATATTCGTCGCTGTTAGCTTGTTCGCCAGGACCTGGGATTGTCTGGCCGGAAACATCGGCCCATACGCCCTTGATGGCACCGGTGCCGTCAAATGCAACCAGAACAGTCATAGGAGTACCGTATTCCCAACCCATTTCCTGTACAGACAGAACGGTAATATCGCCGTTCTTATAAGCAGCCTTTGTGCCTTCCGGAGCGGTGATGGCTTCGGCAGGACCGCCTGCCAGGTATTCCACAGCGGTTTCAGGAGTCAAAGTGGGCTTTTCTTCCTCAACCACAGCGCTCTGGCCCAGAGCAACTTCGTTGAAGCAGTTGACTGCGTTGTTGATGGCAGAAACAGCAGCCTTGGAGGAAACGGTTGCGCCGGAGATTGCATCCACAGTGCCGCCGACCTTCTGTGTACCGCTCTTGCCCTTGAACTGCTCGATGAAAGCGGTACCGGCTTCACTGCCGTCTACCAGCTTCTGACCGTAACCCGGAGACTCGGCGTTTTCCAGGAACTTCAGACCGGTGATCGCACCGTTGTTGTCAAAGCCGACAATGACCGGAACGTCGCCGCCGAAGCCCTTGGCGGAAGCCTTGAATGCCCAGCCTGCGCCGTTTTCAGCCTTCATGGCAGTTTCAACGCCGGTGGTTGCAAAATCGGTGATCTCTTCAAAGGAATCTGCATCCGGCAGAACGTCCAGATAAGCGGCGTTGGCTGCCGATGCCTGCTGCTCCTTGATGATGGGAGCGGTGATATTGTTGACAACCGCGAGAGCGGCGCTGGACAGAACACAGATCACAACCAGGACCACGACGGGTTTGATTGTATCGTTCCAGGTTTTGCTTTTCATGCCGCTTTCGCCTCCTTCTTCTTTTTCTTCTGGCCCAAAGCCTTCTGGCGGGTCAGATCATTGATATACGGAACCAGCAGGTTCATGAACAGGATGGCATAGGAAACACCCTCCGGCATGCTGCCGAAGATACGGATACCAAAGGTAATCAGGCCCAGACCAATACCGAATACCAGCTTGCCCTTGAGCGTGAAGGGGCTGGTCACATAGTCGGTTGCCATAAAGACCGCACCGAACAGCAGACCGCCGGCCAGCACCTCATGCAGCACCAGACCTGCGGCACCCTCAGTGCCCTGGCACAGGTGGTACACCAGGCTGAATACTGCGTAGCTGCCCACATAAGTGAGGGGGATGGCTGCGCTGATGGTACGGGTGATGAGCAGCCAGGCAAAGCCCAGCAGGATGGCAACGGCGCAGGTCTCACCCAGCACGCCGCCGTGTACGCCCAGCAGCAGGTCCTTGAGCGGATAGCTGCCCAGCAGGGATTCGCTCTGAGCGTTTGCCAGCTGCATGGGTGTAGCAGCTGCTGCTGCATCCACGCCCAGTTTGGTCATGGTCTGCAGGCTCTTGTTGGGGAAGGTCCAGGTGGTCATGGAAGAAGCAAAACCGGTGAACAGCACAATGCGGGCCACCAGGGCGGGGTTTGCAAAGTTGCAGCCCAAGCCGCCGAACAGCTGCTTGGTGACCACGATGGCAATGAATGCGCCGATAATAGCGATCCACAGCTTGCCTGCCATAAAGACCGGCATATTCAGGCCCAGGATCAGGCCGGTGACCACAGCGGACAGATCGCCCACCGGGTTGGGCTTTTTCATCAAATAGCAGTACAGCCACTCAAAACCCACGCAGGCAGCAGTTGTAACACCCACTACCATCAGGGCCTGCCATCCAAAAATCAGCGCACTGGCCACCACACAGGGCAGCAGCGCAATAATCACGTTGGCCATCAGACCGCGGGTAGAAGAATTATCCAGAATATGGGGAGAAGCGGTTACCTTCAAACGGTTTTCCATATTACTTCTGTGCCTCCTTTCTTGCAAAATCCTTTGCCAGACGCATGGTCTGGGTCACAGGACGCTTGGCGGGGCAGACAAAGCTGCAGCTGCCGCAAAGCATGCACAGATCAATGTTCATTTTGTTCAGAGCTTCCGTATCGCCCTTCTTGAATGCACCGGCAAGTTCCACCGGAGACAGACCAATGGGGCAGGCCGAAATGCAGCGGCCGCAGCGAATGCAGGGCTGAGGCTCCGGCAGAGTTGCCTTTTCAGCGCTGAATGCCAGAATGCCGTTGTTCTGCTTGAGAACGGGAGTCTCCAGATCGGCAACCGCCACGCCCATCATGGGGCCGCCCATGATGACCTTGCCCAGCTGTACGTTCTCTTTGATGCCGCAGTAATCCAGCACCTTCTGAATGGGAGTGCCGATGGCAACTTCCAGGTTCTTGGGGTTCTGAACGGCGTCACCGTCCACAGTCAGGCGGCGGGTCACCAGAGGCATACCGGTAGCCAGATACTTGGCCAGGGCAGAAATCGTGGTCACGTTCATCACCAGTACGCCCACATCGGAGGGCAGGCCGCCCTGAGGCACTTCGCGTCCGGCTGCTTTCTCGATGAGCACCTTTTCAGCACCCTGAGGATAGCGGCTGGGCAGAGTCAGAACACTCACGCCTTCAGCGTCCTTTGCAAGGCTGTTCATCCGCTCGATGCACTCGGGCTTGTTGCGCTCAATGCCGATCACGCATTTTTTGATCTCCAGATACTTCATTACAGCCTTGATGCCGGCCATAACAGAGTCGCTGTTCTCCAAGAACTCACGGGTATCGCTGGTCAGATACGGCTCGCACTCGGCACCGTTGATAATCAGGGTATCCACCGGGGTCTTGGGGCTCAGCTTTACAGCGGTGGGGAAACCTGCGCCGCCCAAACCGACCAGACCGCAGTCAGCTGCTGCCTGGATGAGGCTCTCTTTATCTTTTACGACCGGAGCCTTGCACTCCGGGTCAGGGGTCTGCTGTCCATCTGCCGCAATTACCACCGCAGCACAACTCTTGCCGTCTGACATACGAACGGTATCCAATGCAGTAACAGTTCCCGAAACGCTGGAATAGATATTGGCACTCACAAAACCGGATGCCTTACCAATCAGGGTACCCACCAGAACGGTATCGCCTTTCTTGACGGTCGGTTCACAGGGCTTGCCGATATGCTGCACCATGGGAAGAACTACTTTTTCAGGCACCGGCATTTTTTCGGTAGCCATAGCGGCAGTTCCTTTCTCATGAGGCACACTGGCACCCAGTGCCGCACGCTTCAATTTTTTGAACATAGTCACATGTTCCTCCATTTCTGCTGTTTCAAAAACAATTGCGCACAACAAACAAACGCAACTGCTTGCTCGTTTTATATTCTACCATTTTTACTAACAGAGTCAACTATCTCGGTTGTTTTTCCCAGTTTTCACGAATTTCCGAGGGTTTTCCAGCATTTCTTTTTGAAAATCCATTTGCACAATCTTTGAGCCCTGTGGTATAATATTGATATATTTCAGGTGCGGAATCAGGCGTTTCCGCCTTCTGCCGCGCAAAACAGTCTAAGGAGGTTTCTGCCCTTATGAAGATGTTCGTTAAACTTACTGTTTTTGTTTCCGCCGTTGTCGCTGCGCTGGTAGGACTTTCCCTGCTGGACGATGCGAAGGGTGAGCGCTATATTTCGGTCTATGATACCGACGATGACCGTCCTTTCTGATTCATCCAGCCCGGCTTTAAAATAAGCCGGGTTTTTTCACGTCCGCTCGTTGCCCTATACATTATTATATAGAGCCATATCAAAAAAGGAGATTTTTTCTCATGAAAGCTCACATTCGCCCACAGCTTCCCTGTGCCCTTCTCTGGAACTTTGACCACGATCAGCCCGGCCGTTCTGCGCTGGAAACCACCTGTCAGAAGCTGGGTCTCAAATTGATTGAAACTTCCGTTTCCGATCTGGGCCGTCCGGTAGGTGAGATCTGCGGTCTTGTCGGCAAATATCGCTCCGGTCCGCTGCCTCCGGTCACGGATTTTCCGGCTGCTCTCATTTTGCAGGGCCTTTCCGACACCCAGCTGGACACCCTTTTGGCCGATCTGCGGGCCGCTCAGGCAGTCATTCCCCTTAAGGCAGTGGTTACCGAGACCAACCGTCAGTGGCCTTTGGCCATTCTTTTGCAGGAATTGATGGAAGAACGGGCCGCTTTCGAATCCGCAAAATAATCCATTACATTTTTTACCATTGACAAAGTATTGTCACATCTTTTATAATTGTTGACGTTAAGCCTTTGACAAGGCTGTTGAATTTGGTTTTTCTTGGATTCAACAAGATTTTAATTTTAAAAGGAGAAATCGATCATGAAAAAAGCATTTTCTGTTGTTCTTGCTCTGGTCATGGCTCTGAGCCTGGTTGCTTGCGGCGGCAGTTCTGCCAAGGGCGCTGTAAAGACCGGTCTGGGCATTGTTGCTACCGGCGCAATCAAGAGTGAGGCTGACGCTGACGCTAACGGCAAGGCACAGTCCAACACCACCGTTGCTGCTGTTCTGGTAGACGCTGAGGGCAAGATCCTGGACTGCAAGCTGGACGTTGCACAGACCACCACTGAGTACACCACTCAGGGCGAAGTGAAGACCACCGAGGATTTCCGTACCAAGATGGAGAAGGGCGCTGACTACGGTATGGCAGGCGCTTCCGCTATCAAGAAGGAATGGAACGAGCAGGCTGAGGCTTTCGCGGCTTACGTTGTTGGCAAGACCGCTGACGAAGTTGCTGCTATCCCCCAGCTGGGCGCTGACAAGCACAACGCCCCCGACGTGGCTGACCTGACCGCTTCCTGCACCATGGACGTTACCGACTTCAAGGCTGCTGTTGTTGCTGCTGCCAAGAACGCAAAGGAGATGGGCGCACAGGCTGGCGATAAGCTGGGTCTGGGTGTTACCACCACCATGCCCGTTTTCTCCAACAAGAGCGCTTCTGCTGATGGCGACGGTGCAATCCAGCACGACACCACTGCTGCTGTTACCACCACCAAGGACGGTAAGATCACCAGCACCCTGCTGAACGCTGTTCAGACCAAGTACACCGTTACCACCGAAGGCACGGCTGAGTGCACCACCGCTACCGCTACTTCCAAGCAGGAGCTGGGCGCTAACTACGGCATGGTCGGCGCTTCCGCTATCAAGAAGGAGTGGAACGAGCAGGCTGACGCCTTCGCTGCTTACACCGTTGGCAAGACTGCTGCCGAGGTTGAGGCTATTCCTCAGCTGGGCGCTGACAAGCACAACGGCCCCGACGTCGCTGACCTGGCTGCTTCCTGCACCATTGACGTCACCGACTTCAAGGCTGCTCTGGCTAAGGCTGCTGCCTAAGTTTTAAATCTGCCTTTTGGCCCGGTCCCTTACGGGGGGCCGGGCTTTTTGAATCTGTCAAACCGGTTTTGACAGCTGCCGGGGAGCAGGATTTGCATACCATGCAATCGCTTTCCGGTCTTTTTCGTCAAGCAGTCCCCATTCCCGGAAATTTTCTGTGAATGGGGACCTGTTGTAATCACTGTTTGATCTGACTTCGGTTTTAACCGGGAGGTTTTTCCATGCGCAAACGCGTTTTGGCCTTTTGTCTGGCCCTCACCCTGCTTTTCAGCCTTGCCGGCTGCGGCGCGGCATCCGATTCCGCACCTCAAAAAACAGACGGCCTGCAAAAATATACCGTCACCTGGTTTGATGTGTTCGATACTGTAACCACCGTATTGGGCTACGCCGAAAGCGAGTCCGAATTGCAGGCACAAATGGACGCCCTGCATGCGGACCTCACCGCCTATCATCAGCTGTTTGACATTTATCACAGCTATGACGGCCTGACCAATCTGCGCACCGTCAATCAGCACGCCGCCAAAGCTCCGGTTTCGGTGGACCGCCGCATTCTGGACCTGCTCACCGAAGCCAAAGAGATGTACGCCATCACCAACGGTCAAATGAACATCGCACAGGGCCGGATGTATCGCCTTTGGCATGAAAAACGGGAGGCCGGACTGGATGATCCCGCCAACGCTTCCCTGCCCGATGCAGACAAACTGGCCCAGGCCGCCGAACATGGCCGGATGGAGGATCTGGTACTGGACGAGCAGGCCGGGACCGTGTATTTTGCAGACCAGGACCTTCAGCTGGACGTGGGCAGTGTGGGCAAAGGCTATGCCGTGGAGATGGTCGCACAGGCCGCCGAACAGCGGGGCCTTTCCAGTGCGCTCATCAGCGTAGGCGGAAACCTGCGGGCCATCGGCCACAAGCCGGACGGCTCCAAATGGACCGGCGGTGCCCAGAACCCCTGGCAGGGTCAGCCCGGAATGCCGGAAGATCCGTATTTGCGGGTGGTCGAGCTGGAAAACTGCTCTCTGGTCACCAGCGGCGACTACCAGCGTTTTTATGAGGTGGACGGCAAGCGGTATCACCATCTGATCGACCCGGACACCCTGTATCCGGCCGAATTTTATTCGGCTGTCAGCGTGCTGACCCCGGATTCCGGTCTTGCCGACTGCCTTTCCACCGGCCTGTTCTGCATGGAGCCGGAAGAGGGATTTGCACTGGTGGAGAGCCTGGAAAACGTAGAAGCCATGTGGATGTTCCCGGATGGGACCATCCGATATTCTTCCGGTTTTGAGTCTCATTGCCACCCTGTCACAGAATAATACAAAGCAAAAGCGCCAACCCAAACAGGTGCATCCCGTAAGGATGCTTTGAAAATACCGAAAAGCAAAATGGAGTGTATCAGATTTTGATACACTCCATTTTCTTTATAAACTGTTAGATTTACTGGAATAAGTTCAACCCTCATATATGAACTTTACCAAAAACAGATTTCTCTTGATTATATCTCACAATCCGCATTATCCTTTTATAGCAATGGGAAAATCTGCTTTCTGTAAATCGACAGGAATATTTTCCCCATCCAAAAGAATCTTGAACTTAGGAAGCTCAGTACCAGAATGGAATATTACAAAAACATTTCCATCTTCTCCGGTTTTCTCCAACTGCATCTCCAAAACGTTCCCAAAGTTGGTGTAAACCTGTCTTCCTGCTCCAGGCACATAAACAAGAAATTCATAACCTTTCTGCGCGATATCCTCTCGGTAAATAATATAGCCATGCCCCTGCTCCGGGGTGATGCCTTCATACCACTGCTCTACCTGCTGCCGGGTTTCCGGCTCCTGTATCTCCAAATAATAATCCATTGGAAGTGCAGCAACCCCGCCGGTTCTGTCACCAATAGAACCGGCGACAGAAAATCCCAGAACCATGATGCCAATCAGTAGAAGCGGAACGAGAATTACAATGGCAAGCACCACTTTGAGGAACTTATCTTTTCGTTTCTGAGGCGACTGTACATCGGTCTGCATTTCAGGCAGAGGCTTTGCACAAATGGGGCAAACCTTCCATCCAGATTCCACAGGAGCTCCACAACTGGGACAGGCAGGCTTGAGCTTTGTACCGCAATTGGGACATACCATAAAGTCTTCCTTTATTGAGGCACCACAACGAGGGCATTCCAGATCCTGGTATTTTCCTCTGACCAACAGATAGATAATCAGACCGATCAATCCGGGAGCAAAGGCAGCTACCAACGCCCAAAGCAAAGGATGCATTCCTCTTCGTTTGGCATCCTGCCAAACATAGGCACCGATGAACAGGGGAATACAAATGACAATTGCCATAACGATCATTACAGGTATCGAACCCAGTATACTCATTTCAAATAACCTCCTTTTTCGTGCACCCTGCTGCCAGAATTCCGCCGCTAAGCGTGGATATCAAGGCATAACCAACACAAGAGAATGTGATCCAAGGATGCCACTCAATCGCAGAAACGCCAAACAACAAGACTGCAATTTGACATACAACTGCCGCTAATACCAGAAGTACCATCAACTTTGTTTCTTTTTTGTTTTCTGCTTTTGCCCGCAGAATATTTTCATTTAATACCGGGGGGATGTCTTTCTCAAAATTATAGATTTGTTTCATCCGTCAGCACCTTCTTAATCTTTAACCTTGCCTTGTTGAGCCTGGATTTTACTGTTCCGGGGGGAATTCCTAAAATCCGGGACACCGATGCAATATCCATCTCTTCAAAATAAAATAGGATTACCGTAATCCGGAGTTTCTCTGGCAGGTTTTCAATGGCCTGATGCAGATCATCATGGTCCTCTTTTTCAGGAGCAGGTGTGCTTTCTAAAATTCTGTCTTTTTCAGAATCATCTCGAAAGCCATTGAAAATCGGGCTTCGTGTCAGTCTTCGCCAGGAACTGCGGTAGGTATTTACGCAGATTGCGGTAAGCCAAGGCTCAAACTCCTGATCTTCCCGGTACTTAGAAAAGTTCTTAAGCACCTTCAGCCAAGTTTCCTGGTAAAGATCTTCTGCATCCGCCGTATTGGTGCAGAGGGTTAAACATAGACCGTATAGTCTTTTGCCGTAGCGATCAATGAACTGGTCAATCAAGCTCTGCACCTCCCTTCATATACAGATACGAATAAACAACCTAAAAGGTTCATTCCTCTAAAAATTATTTTATTCCATATCGATATAAAGAAGCCGCCAACCCACTCAGGGCTGACGGCTTCACCGTAGAATTTGATTTTCTGGCGAGTGTTCGAATAACTTTGATAAGTTTATACTCCATACGGAGCATAAACAGTGCAATCGCTAGGAACAAGTTCCTTAAACCTTTTGGAAAAATACTTCCTTACAGGGTATGTCCAAGCAGTTCGGCGCTTATTTTTTACTTGGAAAGCAAAATGCGGTCATTGTCCAGAATGCGGCCGGCATTCTGCTGGAAGCGGGTCAGCAGATCGTCCATGGTCATGCTGGCACGTTCTTCGTTTTTCACATCCAGCACAATACGGCCCCGATCCATCATCAGCGTCCGATTGCCCACTTCCAGCGCACTGTGCATATTGTGGGTAATCATCAGGCAGGTAATGCCGTTTTCCGCCACGATGCTTTTTGTCAGCTCCATGATCTTATCCGCGGTAGCCGGGTCCAGAGCGGCGGTGTGTTCATCCAGCAGCAGAAGTTTGGGTGTGACCAGCGTTGCCATCAGCAGGGTCAATGCCTGACGCTGACCGCCCGAAAGCAGTCCAACCTGCTGGCCCATCCGGTCCTCAAGTCCCAAGCCCAGGCTTGCCAGCTTTTCCCGGAAAAGCTCCCGCTCTTTTGCGTGAATGTGGCTGAACGGATGGCGGCGCTCAGAGGCCCGCAGATACGCCAGCGTCATATTTTCTTCAATGGTCATATGCGGTGCCGTGCCCCGCAGCGGGTCCTGAAACAGGCGGCCGATCTGGCGGCTGCGCTTATGTTCGGGCAAAAATGTTACATCCTGACCGTTCAGCTCAATCCTGCCCTCATCCGGTACAAGGCTGCCCGCAATGGCACTGAACAAGGTGGATTTGCCCGCTCCGTTGGAGCCCACAATGGTGGCAAAATCGCCCGGTTCCAAATGCAGGTCGATGCCCTGCAATGCGTGTTTCTCGTTCACAGTTCCGGGCTGAAAACTCTTGGTGATTCCTTCCAGTTTAAGCATGTTTGTTCCCCTCCTTTGCGGCTCTCTTGCGCTTTTGCAGCTTTACCCACGCTGCAAAAGCAGGCCAGCTGATGGCCACCGCCACAATGAGGGCACTAATCAGCTTCATATTGCTGGGAGACGGGCTGTTCTTGAGGGCAATCACCATCAAAATTCGATAAACGATCGCACCTACAACTGCACCCAGAACGCCCCAGGCAACGCCGCCCCGGCGCACCAGCACTTCACCGATGATGAGGCTGGCAAGGCCGATAACCACCACGCCTGTGCCCAGGCTGACGCTGCTGGCCATCTGATACTGTGCCAGTACACCGCCCGCCAGAGCAGTCAGGCCGTTTGCAATGCACAGACCCACTGTAATGGTAAAAGCAGGGTCCACCGAAGAAGCTGCCACCATGTCCCGGTTGTCACCGGTGGCCCGCAGCGACAGACCCAGCTGAGTCCGCAAAAAGAAATACAGCAGCAATGCTGCACCGCCGGTGATAAGACCGGTAACCAGCATCTTTGCAGCCAGCGGGCCGACCAGCGTCTGCATTTTGGTGAACACGGTGTTCACACGAAGCAGCTGCAAATCTGCACGGCCGCCCATGACCCAGAGGTTCACGGTATACAGGCCGGTCATGGTCACGATACCGGCCAGAATTGCCTGTACCTTCATGCGGGTATGCAGAAACGCGGTCACAAAACCGGCTGCTGCTCCCGCCAGAAAGCCGCCCACCAGACCCAGCACCGGATGACCCATTGTGCACAGACTGGCCGAAACCGCACTGCCCAGTACAAACGAGCCGTCGGTGGTAAGATCCGCAATGTCCAGAACGCGGAAGGAAAGATACAGCGCCAGAGCAACCAGTGCATAGATAAAACCGGTTTCCACTGCGCCTTTCAGCATCAATAACATGGTCGCTCCTCCTTACTTAAAACTCTGATAACCGCTGCCCAGGTCAAACACGCTGGGGTCGATGCCCAGGGCATTGGCGGTGGTGGTATTGACGGTGACGATTTTGTCCTGCATCACCTGCACCGGCATCGAAGCCGGATCTTTTCCGTTTACCAGAATGTCCAGTGCCATCTGCGCGGTCTGCTGACCAAGGCTGGTGTAGTTGACGCCCACCGTAGCAAGTCCGCCGTCCCGAACCAGACTGTCTGCGGCGGTGTACACCGGCAGACCTGCCGAAACGGCTTCGTCCGACAGCACGCTCATGGCATTGGCCACAGTGTTGTCGATGGGCACAAACAACGCTTCTACGCCCTGCGAAATCAGGTCATGAACGGCCATCTGCACTTCGCTTTCCACCGAGACAGTGGAAACGGCGGTTTCAACTCCCATCTTTTGCAGCTGCGGGATCGCTTTTTCCACGGTAGCCGAACTGTTGGGTTCGCTCAGATTGTAAATGATGCCCATTTTTTTGAGGTTCGGATTCTGCTTGAGTGCCAGCTCAAAAATAGATTCCGTATCAATATAATCGGAAGTACCGGTAATGTTGTCACCGGGCTGTTCCATCGAATCCACCAGCTGGGCCGCCACCGGATCGGTGACTGCCGAGAACACCAGCGGAATATTGGAACCCTGCAGCGAAGCTGCCGCAGTGGTTGCCGCCGGGGTCGCAATGGCAACCACCAGATCCACCTTGTCTGCCAGGAAAAGGGTGCAGATATCATTGATGGTAGCCGGGTCACCCTGACCGTTTTTCACGGTGACTTCCAGCTTTTGTCCGCTGGACTCCAATTCTTTGGTGAGCGATTCGCAGATCTCGTCCAGGCTGGAATGCCGGTCATACTGCAAAACACCTACTTTTAAGGTATCGTCATCTGTTTTTGAAGCGGGTGCTCCCCCGCATCCCACAAGGCCCAGGGCCATCGCAGCTGCCAGGACCAGTGCGGTCAATCGTTTTTGTTTCATGATGCTTCCTCCTGTTTTGTGCGGGAGCGAGTAAATAAAAATAGGACCTGCCCCCTGTATTGTAAAATACAAGGGCAGGTCCTGAACCATTCTCAAGACTTGCGGTGCCACCTTGCTTGACCTTTCAAAAAAGGTCCGCTCATGGGATGCCAGCACATCCCGGGCCCTGTAACGGGAGCCTCCCGGCGCAGCTACTGAAAAGAAACTCTTTCGTTTGCCCTGCCCTCGGCGGTCCATTTGTCCGTTCCGCTTTCTGCCCGATCCCACCATCCGGACTCTCTGTAAGTGCGCTGTACGGTTTTATCTCCGCCTCATCAGTTTAACTTATTAAAGCACACCAACGCCGGCTTGTCAACCGTAGATTGGCACAAAAAGTCACCAATATTTTTGTAAGGTATCCCGGCACATGACCCGCCTTTTTTACACGATCCGTTTCCTTCTTTCTTTTCTCTTGTGAATTTGCAAGAGAATTGTGAATTGTTTTCAAATCATTTGCATCGCAGGCTGTGTGCGTGGTATAATTGGAAACAGTTACGCACGCGGCAAGGGTCCGCGGCGAAGTTTAGGAGGAGCATCATCTTGAAAAAGAATGTTATTCGCGCAATTTGTCTGGTTCTCGCCCTCGTTATGGGTCTGGGCCTCGTATCCTGCGGCGGCGCGGCCGCAAGCGACAGCAGCAGTGATTCCACCACCAGTCAGCCCACCCTCGATTACAGCGTTGGCCTGGACGACAACGGTTTCTGGAAAGACATCAAGGCTCTGGACTATGTCACTCTGCCCGATTACAAGAATATCGAGATTCCTGAAGAAGAGCTGGCTGTCAGCGATGATGCCGTTGCTACAATCAAGAGCAATATGACCCATGCTTTCGGCGCTCCTTCTCAGATCACCGACCGTGCCGTTGCCGACGGCGATACCGTTTATATCAACTATGTCGGCTCCGTAGACGGCGTTGAGTTCAACGGCGGCAACACCAACGGCACTGCTACCTCTCTGACCATCGGTTCCGGCCAGTACATTGAAGGCTTCGAAGAGCAGCTGATCGGCGCAATGCCCGGCGACACCGTCGAAGTCAAGGCAACCTTCCCCGAAGGTTACCGCGATTCCACCGACAAGGACGGCAACGCTATGGTCCTGGCCGGCAAGGAAGCTGTATTCACCACCACCGTTGAATACATCGCCGGCGAGACCGTATACCCCGAGTTCGACGACACCTTTGTTGCTGACAACCTGTCTTACATCTACGGCTGGAAGAACGTTGCCGAGGCTGAAGAAGGCATCCGCACCGAGATCCGTGATTCCAACAAGAACCACTTCATCGTTGACTACCTGGACGAGAACACCACCGTCAGCGAAGTTCCTCAGTTTGTAATTGACACCATTGTCAACCTGAGCCTGGATTCCGCTAAATCCGCTGCTGCTATGCAGAAGGTGGACGTTCTGGAGCTGTACAAGTCTGCCGGTTTCGACAGCGAAGAGGCTTTCATCGAGCAGCTGAAAGAAGATGCTCAGGTCACCGGCCGTCAGCAGCTGCTGATCCAGGCCATCGCTGAAAACGAAGGCTTTAAGATCACCGAGGATGACCTGAAAGACGCTTACGGCGACCAGCTGGATTCCGCTCTGAAGGAGTACGGCAAGGGCTACACCGCTATGACCGTTATGGTCAACAAGGTCGTTTCCATGCTGATGGACGAAAACTGATCCGGTTTTCAAACTTTTGAATCAAAAAGCCCCGTCCGGTCCGCTTTGGCAGATCGGGCGGGGTTTTTGTTTGACACCTTTCCAAAAGAAAGCCCCGGACACGATTCGGCGTCCGGGGCCTTTGTTATTTTTCCACACTGTCCAGCTGACCCAAATCATACGGAGTCGACTGGTAAACGTAATAGTTCAGCCAATTGGTATACAGCAAAAACGCATGACTGCGCCAGCGGTAAAGCGGCTCTTGATTGGGGTCATCGTCCGGGTAATAGTTTTTGGGCGGTGCAATGGGCAGGCCCTTGTTCACATCCCGGCGATACTCTGCATCCAACGTGAATTTTTCATATTCGGGATGTCCGGTGACAAAGATCTGACGGCCGGACTCGGTGCTCATCAGATAAACACCCGCCTCTTCACTTTCAGCCAGTATCCGAAGATCGGGGCAGGCATCCACCTGAGCACGGTCCACGCCGGTGTGGCGGGAATGCGGTGCCCAGAAGACTTCATCAAAGCCGCGTACCAGCGGATTTGAGGGCCGAACCACCTTATGAGGAAACACGCCGAACATCTTTTCCGGCAAAGCCACCTTATTGATGCCGAAATGATGGTACAGGCCGGCCTGAGCACCCCAGCAGACGTGCAGGGTGGAATACACATGGGTACGGGTAAAATCCATGATTTCACACAGCTCGTCCCAATAGTCCACCTCTTCAAAGGGCATCTGTTCCACCGGTGCGCCGGTGATGATCGCACCGTCAAAGCGCTCGTTTTTGATCTCATCAAACGTCTTGTAAAAAGCGCTCATATGCTCACCCGAAACATGCGACGCCTGGTGGCTGGCCGTGTGCAGCAGGGTCAGCTGCACCTGGATGGGGTTGTTGGCCAGCAGACGGGCCAGCTGAGTTTCGGTTGCGATCTTGGTGGGCATCAGATTCAGTGCCAGAATGCGAAGCGGCCGGATGTTCTGAGTCTCAGCCCGGCGGTCGTTCATTACGAACACATTTTCATTTTCCAGTGCCTGATAAGCAGGCAGGCCTTTGGGAATAATAAGGGGCATGGGAGCCCTCCTTCCAGAATCAACATCTTAAAAATGCGTACAAACAAACGAGGCGTTTTTGTACGCGCAAAAACGCCTCGTTTTGAAATACCGGGCAAATCAGGAGGACGATTTGCCGGCCGGGTTTACACTTTTTCCAGAGCCTGTGCGATATCGGCAATCAGGTCACGGCTGTCTTCCAGACCGCAGCTGAAACGCACCAGATCCGGGCTTACACCGGCAGCAGCCAGTTCGGCATCGTTCATCTGGCGATGGGTTGCGCTGGCGGGATGCAGGCAGCAGGTGCGGGCATCGGCCACATGCGTCTCAATGGAAGCCAGCTTCAGGTTCTTCATAAAGGTTTCAGCGGCCTTGCGTCCGCCCTTTACGCCAAAGCTGACTACGCCGCAGCTGCCGTTGGGCAGGTACTTCTGAGCCAGGTCATAGTACTTGTCACCGGGCAGACCGCAGTAATTGACCCAGGATACCTTGGGATGGTTCTGCAAAAATTCTGCTACAGCCTGGCCGTTCTCACAATGACGCTTTACGCGTACATGCAGGCTCTCGAGGCCCAGGTTCAGCATGAAAGCGGACTGGGGGCTCTGCACGCTGCCGAAATCACGCATCAGCTGTGCAGTAGCCTTGGTGATGTAAGCACCGGCCAGACCGAAACGCTCGGTATAAGTAACGCCGTGATAGCTGTCATCGGGGGTGCACAGACCGGGGAACTTGTCCGGATACTTGGTCCAGTCAAATTTTCCGCTGTCCACGATGCAGCCGCCCACAGCTGCGCCGTGACCGTCCATATATTTGGTGGTGGAGTGGGTCACGATGTCAGCGCCCCACTCAAAGGGACGGCAGTTGATGGGAGTTGCAAAGGTGTTATCAATGATGAGGGGCACGCCGTGCTCATGAGCAACCTTAGCAAATTTTTCAATATCCAGCACAGTCAGGGCCGGGTTGGCAATGGTCTCGCCGAATACGGCCTTGGTGTTGGGCTTAAAGGCAGCTGCCAGCTCTTCTTCGGAGCAGGAAGGGTCCACAAAAGTAAAGTCGATGCCCATACGCTTCATGGTAACTGCAAACAGGTTGTAGGTGCCGCCGTAAATGCTGGAGCTGCTGACGATGTGGTCACCACAGCCTGCAATGTTGAACACCGAATAGAAGGTTGCAGCCTGACCGCTGGAGGTCAGCATGGCGGCAGTACCGCCTTCCAGTGCGCAGATCTTTGCGGCCACTGCGTCGCAGGTTGGATTCTGCAAACGGCTGTAGAAATAGCCCTCTGCCTCCAGGTCGAACAATTTGCCCATGTCCTCGCTGGTTGCATATTTAAAGGTTGTGCTCTGAATGATGGGGATCTGGCGAGGTTCGCCGTTTCCCGGGGTGTAACCCCCCTGTACGCATACGCTATCGCGATTGAGTTCCATCTTTCTCTCTCCTTCCGCTTTCTGGGCGGTGCCAAATTCTTTGTGGCAGCTCCGCACAAAATCCGTCATTTTGTTCCGATTTTCGGCAGACGTGCGGCGCGGTCCTTTGTTTATTTTACTGTATCAAATCACAACTTTCAAGTACTGTACCGGCTTTGAAAACACTTGTAAAAATTTTGTTAAACCCCTTGACTATTTTCCCTGGCGGGACTACAATATTAGCAGTCGAAGCAATAGAGTGCTAAAACTAATAATCGTTTCCAAATTCGGAACTGCTTATAAAGGAGGATTGCCGAATGAATGCAAATAACTACACCCAGAAAACTCTGGAAGCGGTGCAGAATGCACAGACTCTGGCTATTGAATACCAAAACCAGACTCTGGAGCCTCAGCACTTGCTGTGTTCAACTGCTAACCAGCAGGACGGCCTGATCCCGCAGCTGCTGCAAAAGCTGGGTGTCGAGCCCGCCGCTTTTGCCGAAGAGGCCCGCAAGCTGGTGGCTGCTCTTCCCCATGTGACCGGCTCCGGCCGTGAACCGGGCAAAATTTACATCTCTGCCGCTGCGGATCAGCTTTTGACCCGTGCGGAAAAAATCGCCGCTGAAATGAAAGATGAATACGTCAGCGTGGAACACCTCTTCCTTGCTCTCATCGAGGATGATGGCCCTGCCGGACGGCTCTTGCAGCGGTACAGCATCAACAAACAGAACTTCCTTCAGCAGCTGGCCACCGTGCGCGGAAGCCAGCGGGTGACCAGTGACCACCCGGAGGAAACCTACGACGCACTGAAAAAATACGGTCAGGACCTGGTAGAAGCCGCCCGTGCCCAAAAGCTGGACCCGGTGATCGGCCGTGACCAGGAAATCCGAAATGTGATCCGCATCCTGTCCCGTAAGCGCAAGAACAACCCCGTGCTGATCGGTGAGGCCGGTGTCGGCAAGACCGCTATCGCTGAGGGCCTTGCACAGCGAATCGTGCGGGGCGATGTGCCGGAGAACCTGAAAGACCGGACGATTTTCAGTCTGGACATGGGCGCTCTGGTGGCCGGTGCCAAATACCGGGGCGAATTTGAGGAACGTTTGAAGAGCGTTCTGAACGAAGTAAAAAAGAGTGAAGGCCAGATCATCCTGTTCATCGATGAGCTGCACACCATCGTGGGTGCGGGCAAGTCGGATGGTGCCATGGATGCGGGCAACATTTTGAAGCCCATGCTGGCCCGGGGCGAGCTGCACTGCATCGGCGCCACCACGCTGGATGAGTACCGTCAGTATATCGAAAAAGACCCGGCTCTGGAGCGTCGTTTCCAGCCGGTCCAGGTGGATCAGCCCACCGTGGAAGATACCATTTCTATCCTGCGTGGTCTGAAAGAGCGGTACGAGGTATTCCACGGCGTCAAGATTCAGGACAATGCCCTGATTGCCGCCGCTACCCTATCCAATCGGTATATCACCGACCGTTTCCTGCCGGATAAAGCCATCGACCTGGTGGATGAAGCCTGTGCCATGATCCGCACCGAGATGGATTCGATGCCCGCCGAGCTGGACGACCTGCGCCGTCACATCATGCAGCTGGAAATCGAAGAAGCCGCACTGAAAAAAGAGACCGACCCGTTCAGCGCCCAGCGCCTTACCGAATTGCAGCGGGAACTGGCAGACGCCCGTGCCGAATTCAGCGGTATGAAGGCAAAGTGGGACAACGAAAAGTCCTCCATCGGCAGCGTTCAGGCCATCCGTGAACAGATCGAAAAGACCAACGCCGCCATCGAAAAGGCCGAGCGTGAATACGATCTGAACAAGGCCGCCGAGCTGAAATATGGTCAGCTGCCCGGTCTGCAAAAACAGCTGGCAGAACTGGAAGCCAAAGCCGACCAGAAAGCCGAAAACGCAACTCTGCTGCGTGACCGCGTAACCGATGAAGAAATTGCCCGTATCGTAGCCCGCTGGACCGGCATCCCGGTACAGCGTCTGGTGGAAGGCGAGCGTGAAAAACTGCTGGGTCTGGAAGATCTGCTGCACAAGCGGGTCATCGGTCAGAACGAAGCCGTTCAAAAGGTATCCGAAGCCATCCTGCGCAGCCGTGCAGGTATTGCAAACCCCGGCCGCCCCATTGGCAGCTTCCTGTTCCTCGGCCCCACCGGCGTGGGCAAAACCGAGCTGGCCAAGGCACTGGCCGAAGCCCTGTTTGACGACGAGCGCAACATGGTCCGCATCGATATGACCGAATACATGGAGAAATTCAGTGTATCTCGTCTGATCGGTGCGCCTCCGGGATACGTCGGCTACGAAGAAGGCGGTCAGCTGACCGAAGCAGTCCGCCGTCACCCCTACAGCGTCGTGCTGTTTGATGAGGTGGAAAAAGCTCATCCCGATGTATTCAACATCCTGCTGCAAGTGCTGGATGACGGCCACATCACCGACAGCCAGGGCCGTGTGGTGGACTTTAAGAATACTATCATCATCCTGACCAGCAACCTGGGCAGCCAAACCATCCTGGAAGGCATCGACGCCAGCGGCGAAATCGCTCCGGGTGCCCGTGAAGCCGTGGATGGACTGCTCAAGACCAAGTTCCGTCCCGAGTTCCTGAACCGTCTGGATGAAATTGTCTTCTACAAGCCTTTGACCAAGAACGAGATCGGCGGCATTGTGGATCTGATTCTGGCGCAGCTGCGTCAGCGTCTGGCTGACAAACAGCTGAATCTCGAAGTGACCGAAGCCGCCAAGGACTTCATCATCGAAGAGGGTTACGACCCGATCTACGGCGCACGTCCGCTGAAGCGGTTCATTCAAAGCCGTGCCGAAACGCTGATTGCCCGCGAGATCATCAAGGGCGAACGTTCCACCGGCGACACCCTGATCCTGGATGCCGAAAACGGCGCATTGGTACTGCGATAATTTATAAATTTTCCCCGGGCAGGTTCTTTCCTGTCCGGGGTTCTTTTTTTGAAAGTGTAAAATTTTCCGGGAAATTTTTGTCACAGAATTAACAAATTCTTTATTGACTGCCCCTTTAATGTATAGTATGCTTCTTAACACATGATTTCGTTTTTAAATTTTATTTTTTCGGAGGTATATCATCATGGGACGTTTGGATGGTAAAGTAGCCATTATTACCGGCGGCAACTCTGGCGTTGGCGCTGCAACCGCAAAGCTGTTTGCAAAGGAAGGCGCAAAGGTGGTCATCAGTGCCCGTCGTGTTGCTCCTCTGGAGGCAGTTGCCAATGAGATCCGCGAGGCAGGCGGCGAAGTTCTGTCTGTTGCAACCGATATTTCCAAGGTTGAGGATGCCAAGAACCTGTTTGCCAAGACTGTTGAAGCATTCGGCAAAGTTGACGTTCTGGTCAACAACGCCGGCGTGCTGGACGAGGGCCTGAAGCCCATCGACCGCTTCAGTGATGAAGATCTGGACCGTATCCTGGACATCAACGAAAAAGGCACCATGTACTGCATCCGTGAGGCTGCAAATCACATGCAGGAAAACGGCGGTTCCATCGTGAACGTGGCTTCTGTTGCCGGTGTTCTGGGCTGCGGCGGCGCTGCTTATGTTGCTTCCAAGGCTGCTATCGTGGGCATCACCCGCCACACCGCTCTGCGCTTTGCCGGTAAGAATATCCGCTGCAACGCCATCTGCCCGGGCTCCATCGCTACCCCGATGGTCGCAAACATGGGCCCCGACAACATGGACGCCGATATGTTCGGCGCTATGGCAAAGCACGCTGACCTGCGTGTTCCCATCTGCATGCCCGAAGATGTTGCCAACATCCTGCTGTTCTTCGCAAGCGACGAGTCCCGTGCTGTTACCGGCCAGGCCATCGTGACCGACTTCGGCAGCGCCCTGTAAATTTTATTCGCCCCATAGATGGGTATTTGCAAAACCGCAAAATCATAAAAACGGCAGCCTGCAAAGTCTTTGGGCCCTGCGGGCTGTCGTTTTTTGTGCTGCTGCGCAGGGATTGTGCCGACTATACACAGAAGTGTACTCCCTGAAAAAGTCCTGTTCCGCCTTCTTGACAACTCGATTGTTCTGTGATTTAATTGTAATCCAAACTGCATATTTTTCTTATATAAGCTCACAATCGGGTGAGCGTTTCTACAAACTACCGCAAATAGTTTTGCTATAAGATATCGTGTTGTGCGTATCTTTTAGCAAAGCTGTTTGCGGTTTTTTACTGCAAGGAGGATGTTTCATGGAAGAAAACAAGCTTTTAGGCGAACTGCCGATTCCGAAATTATTGTTTAAATTTTCAGTTCCCTGCGTAATGGGTCTTCTGATCGGCGCATTTTACAACATTGTTGACCAGATCTTCATCGGAAACAGCGCCCTGGGATATCTGGGCAATGCTGCAACCGGCATTTCGTTCCCCGTCATCTGCATTGCAAACGCGTTTGCCTGGTGCGTAGGCGATGGTGCGGCCTCTTATCTGAGCATCTGTTCCGGCCGGCAGGACAGCGAAAGCGCACACAAATGCGTGGGTACCGGTCTTTCGGCCACTCTGGTCATCAGCCTTGTGCTTACTGCCATTTGTCTGATATTCTGCCAGCCCTTAATGATTCTGTTCGGCGCTTCGGATGCGACCCTGCAGCTGGCCTGTGACTATTTCAATATTCTCGCACTGTTCTTTCCGGCATATCTGATGATGAACGTGATGAACAGCATGATCCGTGCCGACGGCAGCCCGACTTATGCTATGATCGCCATGACTTCGGGTGCCGTTCTCAACATCATCCTGGACCCCATCTGCATCTTCGTGCTGGACTGGGGCATCAAGGGTGCCGCCATCGCAACCGTTGTGGGCCAGGTGGTTTCTTTTATTATCTGCGGCGTTTATTTCTTTAAGCCCAAGAGCTTCCGTTTAACCAAAAGCAGCTTCCGGATCAACCCCGTCATGCTGCGCAGCCTGACTGTTCTGGGCGGTTCTACCTTTATCATTCAGATTTCCATGGTCGTAATGACCCTGCTCAGCAACATCATCCTGGCACGGTATGGTGCCCTGTCCATTTACGGCAGCGATATCCCCATCTCTGTTTTCAGCATCCAGACCAAGGTATACACCATCGTCAGCAACATTGCCGTAGGCATTGCGCTGGGCGGCCAGCCGATTCTGGGCTACAACTACGGCGCTCAGAAAATGGACCGCGTAAAACAGGCCTATCGCCTGATCCTGCTGTCTTCTCTGAGTGTTGGCATTGCGGCAACTCTCATCTTTGAGCTTTGCCCCGAACTGGTAATCGGCATTTTCGGCAAGCAGAACGACCTGTATATGGATTTTGCCGTCAAGAGCTTCCGCATTTTCCTGAGCCTGAGCTTCATCACCTGTTTCATCAAGATCTCTTCGATCTTCTTCCAGTCCATCGGCAAAGCAGTACACGCCATGGCTGCATCGGTTATTCGGGATATGCTCTGCTTTGTTGTGTTCACCATTGCTCTGTGCAAAATTCTGGAAATGCGTGCCACCGGTACCGGCATCTACGGCATCCTGCTGGCAGCCCCCCTGTCCGACCTGGTGGCCGGCGCCGTTATCACGGTTCTCACCATCATCTTTTTCAAGCAGCTGGACCGTCCCACTGCCAAAGCACAGGAAGTGGCTGCAATTCTCGAAACCCGTCCCGGCACCGTGGTCACCATTGCCCGTCAGCACGGTTCCTGCGGCAAGCAGATCGGCGAACTGGTTGCAAAAGAGCTGAACATC
>SAMEA104404097__coassemble_854_pt1 | contig 27567 bp, 20 predicted proteins | sample SAMEA104404097__metabat2_low_PE_069 | metagenome-assembled genome bin SAMEA104404097 (sample SAMEA104404097) | Balaenoptera acutorostrata
CAGACCCTGATACTGTACTGGAGCGGTGACTTTCAGGAAAGCGGTGCTGTCTTCTGCTGCCAAAATTGCACCGGGCCAGCGGTCGTGAATGCCCTGGTTAATGGTCTGCAAAAATTCCAGTGCACCCTGGTTGATGCCCCGGCGGCTGTCGCCCTGCCAGTAGATTGCGCGGCTTACAGCGTCCATCCGCAGACCGTCGCAGTGGTAAACATCCAGCCAGAATGCAGCGGCACTGGCCAGGAAACTGCGAACCTCACCCCGATAAAGGTTGAAGTTATGGCTGCCCCATTCACTCTGTCCCACATCGCTGTCGTATTCATACAGAGGGCTGCCGTCCAGCATGGCGAGCGCATCCTCGTTTACGGCAAAATGAACCGGAACAAAGTCCATGATGATGCCAATGTTGGCCTTGTGGCAGGCATTTACAAAAGCGGCAAACTCATCCGGAGTACCGTAACGGCTGGTGACCGAGAAATAGCCGGTTACCTGATATCCCCAGCTGCCGTCGAACGGATATTCCGACAAGGGAAGCAGTTCAAGAAAATTGTAATGATGCTGCTGGAGCCAGGGGATCAGAGCCTCCGCCAGTTCGGGCCAGTGATAATTGCTGCCGTCTGCATGACGCAGCCAGCTGCCGGCATGCATTTCATAAATGTTCAGCGGCAGATCATACCGCTGACTGCGCTGCTGGATAAAGCCCTGATCGTCAAAGTCGAGCTGGCTGATGTCCCACAGCACACTGGCACTGCCGGGCCGCAGTTCCGTGAAAAAGCCATACGGATCTGTGTGCATTTTCCAGCTGCCGTTTCGGCCCTGGATGTTGTATTTGTAATACTGGCCCTGGACAGCATCGGGAATAAATCCGCTCCAGATACCGGCAGGGTCACGCTGAAGATCAAAGCCCTGCCAGTCGTTAAAATCGCCCACTACCTGAACGCGGGCGGCACCCGGTGCCCAAATGCGAAATTGCCAGCCGTTCTGCGAATCACTGCAGCAGGGCTTTGCACCCAACGAACGGTAAGCGTCAAAACAATGGCCGGTATGAAATTCCTGAGGCAGAGGGGAAAAATACATAATGAAGGGCTCCTTTTCAAAAGATGTTCATCTTGATTGTACCTTATCTGTACAGGCTTTGCCACTCTTTTTTATACAGGCGCGGGTAATTGTCTATAAGTTCGACAATATGACAAAAAAGATGCAACAAAATGCTGAAAATTGTTTGGGGTGCAATGGGCAGAAGCGATGATACGTTTTATATATAGAAAGTAACCACTGTCGAATCGACCCGGACAAACAGACAGGTGGGAAAAAGGAGGGTTTTACAGTGAAACAGAAACGATGGATTGTGGGCCTTGCGGCGGCATTTCTGGTTATGGCTCTGCCTTGGAGCGGAGTTTTGGCGGCAGGTGCAGCCGGAGAAGATGTCGGAACTCCTTCGGAGACGGTCGTGCAGACAAAGCCGAAGGAAAACAATCAGGAAAATGAGCCTCAAAAGAAATGTACACTCAAGGTGGAACAGATCGACCAGGAAGGCACCGTTCAGCCATTGCCTGAAACCGGTGCAGTGTACGGCGATATGCTCTGCCTGACCGCAGATTTTAAGATCCCGGACAGTGATACGATTGAAAACAATGAAGTAAAAGTCTGTTTCACTGTGCCCGGTACAAAGAAAGATCTGGTAAAACTGGGAACAGCGGAACTGAAAGAGGGTCGGGCCGTGCTGAAATACAACACCGCTGACCAAAAGCTGCCCATTGGAACTACACCAGTCACTGCGCAAATCGTGACTGAGAAAAAACTTCCGAATCCGATCAAAACCGATCCTGTCAAGGTAACATTGAATCAAAAAACCATCACTGTGGCGGCCATCACCGCAGCAGATAAGGTATATGATGGCACGACAGCAGCTGAATTGAAATCGGTGACATTCGATGGCCTGCTGGAACAGGATCAGCTGACAGGCGAGGACTATACCGCTGTGGCTGCCTTTGCACAGGCAAAGGCAGCAGAGGAAAAAACTGTCACATTGGAAAGCATTGCTCTGAATGATACCAAAATCGCGCGAAATTACAGTTTGGCCGAGCAGGAGACTCTGCCCACGACCAAAGCAGCAATCAAGCCGGCTCCGCTGACGGTGACCACAATAACAGTCGAAGATAAGATTTATGATGGTACAGCCGAAGCGGCGGTAACAAAGATCGAACTGCAAGGTCTGGTCAATCAGGAAACACTGGAACTGGGTGTGGACTATCAGCCTACAGCAGTATTTGCGGATGCAAACGCAGGAGACGGAAAGACGGTCACTCTGACCGGGCTTGAAATGAAGAAAACCGACAGAGCAGCCAATTATCAGTACAGTGACCCGGAAACTCTGCCGACTGCACAGGCAAGCATCCACAAAGCTGTCCTGACGGCAACAGCAATTCTGCCGGAAGAGAAAGTTTATGACGGCACCGCTTCTGCTGTGCTGAAAGAAGTGACCTTCAGCGGATTGAAGAATAATGAAATGCTGACGGCTGAAGAGTATACATATCAGGCTGCATTTGCAGATGAGAAAGCAGGTTCCGATAAAATCGTCACGCTTACAGCATTGGCACTTGCGGAAAACGGAACCACTGCAAAAAACTATACGCTGGCTTACGATCCGGCGGTGCCTGTTACGGCAGCGGGAATCATTTCTCCCAAAGTACTGACCGATGAAATGGTGGGCCAGGTGGACGAAACAACACCCTTTATCTATGATGGAACAGCAAAAAATCCATCTGTGACCATTGCAGAAGCGCTCGGAGAAGCAGACTATACCATGATCTGGGGAGAAAATATCCGGGCCGGTACCGGTACGGTGGTTGTGACTGCAAAAGAGAATGGAAACTACACCGGTTCGATTACCCGGCAGTTTACCATTCACAAGGGAGGCACAGCTGTGGCCCCCAGCCTGGAACGGGAGCAACTCCAAAATCAGGACCCGCAGCTTCGGTTTGTGGGCCGGTTCGTAAAATCCGGTGAGGCAGCTGCATATCCCACCGGAACCGTTACGGTGAAACTGGAAGACGGAACCACAGCCAGCTGTAAAATGCAGGCGGATGGTATGGCTGAAATCATTCTGCCGGATCAGAAAGACAAGACGGAATGCCGTTTCAAGATTTTCTATGCGGGAAATGAAAATTACAGTCCGATGGAAAGCGTCTGGGTCACAGCTCAGCTGAAACCGGTTCCAAAGCCGGAAGATAACTCCAAACTCGAACCGGGTAAAAAGCCGGAAGAGAAGGCCCCGGCACAAAAGGGGTTTGACTGGTATCCGGCATTGACAAGCATCAACAGCGTTCAAAAAGGAAAGCTGGCGATTGATGCTGGTCGGGAAATTGCAGTGCCGCATTATATCTGGCAGGCATTTTACGGAAAAGACATTACGCTGACCATTCAGCGTGGTACCGAAAAGTTTGTATTCAACGGTTTGGATCTGAAGGTAACCGGGTTTGATCCGGATAACGGACACAATTTGACCGACCTGACCGCCTATATTGGACGCAGTTATGAAAAGCCGGAACCAAAACCAGAAGAAAAACCAAAGGAAACCGAAAAGCCGGAGGAAAAACCGGAAGAGAAACCGGAGACGACCCCGGAACCCAAGAAAGAAGAGCCAAAACCGGATGGGCCTGAAAAACCCGCTGAAACTGAAAAGCCTGTTTCCCAGCCGGAACAGAACAAACCCAAAAATTCGATGGGATGGCTTTACTGGATCATTGGCATTGCAGCTTTTGTGGCAGTCAGCATGCTGGTTGTGCTGATCGTTATGCGCCGCAAAGCAAGAAATGAAATCGACTGAAACTCCAGTTCAGTCAGCAGCCCCAAAAAATTCAGAAAGCGCAAGTTAAAAGTACACTTGGAATCAAAGCCCAAAGCCGTTATAATAAGGAAAAGAGTTGGTAAAACGGAGGGGACTGGCGGTGCATTTGAGCTGGAAACGGATGCAGTGGCTGCGCTTTAAGCGCTTTTTGAAAGAAAGTAAAGGTCCGATGGCGGCATTGCTGTCGGGCCTTTTGATTGTGTTTACTTTTTGGCTGACCCGGAGCAATCGATTTGCAATGACCTGGTTTGTTCAAAAAGTATCGTCACCCTGGAAACGTTTCTGGGGTGGACTGGCAGATAGTCTACCTTTTTCGGTGGCGGAACTGCTGGGAACTTTGCTGGTGGTTTGGCTGATCGTTATGGGTGTGCGTACCTTGTATGAATGGCGGGTGCAGGTACGCAGAGTGCTGGGCAGAAGATTGATCGGCCTGTGTGCAGTGCTGGTCTGGATCTATGCTGGATTCTGTCTGACCTGGGGCGTCCACTATTACACCGATGGTTTTACCGAAAAAAGCGGGATTGCGGTGGAGCCGGTCAGCGTTGAGCAGCTGGAATCGGTTACCCGCTATTTTGCACAGCAGGCTTCCCGGACCGCTGCGCTGGTACAGCGGGATGAAAACGGACGCTTTGTGGCCGATAATCAACGTATCCTGGAATACGGCGATGCCTGTTATGCGGAAGTTGTTAAGGAATGGACGTTTCTGGAAGGTCCGCACCGGACGCCGAAGCCGGGCTTTTACTCAGCCGGGATGAGTGCGGTGGGCTTTACCGGATATCTGTTCCCGTTTTTGGGAGAAAGTACGGTAAATGTACACTGCCCCAATGTGTATTTGCCGGTCACAGTGGCGCACAAAATGGCTCATCAGCGAGGGGTTGCACCCGAGCAGGAAGCCAATTTTCTGGGCATTGCAGCTTGTGTTTCCAGTCCGGACCCGGACTATCAGTATTCCGGCTGGCTGTTTGGTTACAGTCATCTGTCCAATGCACTTTATTCGGCAGATCCGGATGCTCTGGAAAGAGTGCGGGAAGAACTGAGCGAAGACTGTCGGACAGACCTTTCCTGGAATGATGAATACTGGGCAGATTTCCGTTCGCCAGTAAGCCGATTGGTACAAGGCGGATATTCCGGATTTCTGCAAAGTTATGGGCAAACGCTGGGCCTTAAAAGCTATGGTGCCTGTGTGGATTTGCTGGTTGCTTACTATGATCCGGCGGCTGCCGAATAAAAAATATGAAATGTTGTAAATATCTGGTAAAATACTGAAAAACGCTTTTGTTTTCAATTTGCGAATGCTATAATAGCGGGGAAGGTTCATACAAAATTTGTAAAAAGGAATGGAACCAGGGCCCTTGAAAATCTGATAAGGAGGAAGTCAATGAACAAAAACGATCTGTCAAAATACTTTACGACTCACAAGCTGAGTCGATTACCTTTGTATAAGGCAATGATCGCTCTGTTTTGCTGTGCGCTTTTGACAGTGAGCGCAGGTGCCGGTATTGCGGTTATGGCGGCAGGCATTCCGGGCGACCCCGCGGCAATGAGTGTAAATGATGAGCCCGAAGTACGCGAGTTGACAGCAACACCGGAACCCACTGAGGAACCGACGCCGGAACCCTCCCCGACACCGGCACCCATTCAGCTGGCTGTGGATGCAACTGCGATCCAGCAAAGTGTTGGTGTTACCGTAAAGGATAACGAAAAAGGAACTCCGGTCCTGAATGAGGAGTTTGACGTTACTCTGACGTATAAGGCTCCGAAGGACAGCAAAAATACGAAAGACAGCAAAGACAAGACTCCGGCCCAGAAAGAGGTCAGCACTTATAAGACCGATCCGAAAACCGGTACACTGCTGGTTGAAAAGCTGGCTGTAGGCGATTACACCGTAAGCATCGGCGAAAAAGAGGGCTATGTTGTACCCAAGCCGGTTACGGTCACTGTAAAAGAAAAGGTCGTTTACAAGGCAGATACTGAGGCCGTTAAGGATAAGATCAAAAACGAAAGCCAGGTCGGTGCAGGTGATATTGTATCCGATAACAAGGTTATCCAGGATGAAACCAGCCCCGATTTTGACCCCACCGTGGTCAATCCGCCGGTAGAAACTCCGGCTCCTACTGAGGCTCCGACCCCGACTCCCTCTTTGAATGATTATGACTTCAACGGAAGCACCAAAGAAGAGATCAAGGGTACAGCATACTTAGTACAGAATAATACCCAGAACGTAAATGGCCGCTCGTATCTGCTGAAAGCAGACGGCAGCGTAAGTGCATATTATGTCAGCGAAACGGCACAGACCGTTGACGGACAGACGTACATTGTAAAGGCAGCTCTGGATCAGGCAATGCTGGCAAGTGCCGCATCTGAAACAGCACAAGCAAGTTCGGTACTGGCTCGTGTTGCAGCTGCTGTTTTCCGGCCGTTCCGTCTGGATAATCTGCTGTTCACCCGTGTAAGTGCAGAGGAAGAGACTGCTGTCTTGCCCGGTGAATCCGCAGATACTTCCACGGAACAGCCCACTGAAGATCCGACTGCGGAACCCACTGAAGATCCGACTGCGGAACCCACGGAAATCCCGACCGAGGAACCCACACAGGCTCCCACTGCGGAACCTACTGCAGTTCCGACGGAACAGCCGACGGAGGCCCCCACTGCCGCACCCACGCAGCAGCCTCTACCCGCAGAACTGGTTTTGTACAACGCTGACCAGAAAGCTGCTGTTCCCATGGAAAATCTGGGTGTGTCCGGTCTGAAAGCACTCAGCGCCAGCGAAATCCTTTTGGATGTCCGTTATTCCGGCTGGTATCCCAGCGAGGCGGACAAGCAGGCTTATTACGATCCGGATACCCATAAAAAGGTAACCGGTGAGCAGACCATTGCAGGAACCCTTTACTATTTTGATGAAAACGGAAAAGCGGGCCCGCTGCCCACTCCGACTCCCGCACCGACTCCCGCTCCCACTCAGGAACCCCAGCACAACGGTTTGGTCAAGGGTGTGGACGTTTCCAAGTATCAGGGCAACATCGATTGGAATGCTGTTAAGAATTCCGGTATTGATTTTGCCATCATCCGTGTTGGTTATCGCGGATACGGTACCGGTGCACTGGTTGAAGACTCTATGTTCCGTCAGAACATTCAGGGGGCAACCGCAGCCGGTTTGAAGGTCGGTCTGTACTTCTACAGCCAGGCCATCAACGAAGAAGAAGCAGTGGAAGAGGCCAGCATGGTCCTGCGTCTGTGCCGTGGCTATGGTATTCAGTATCCGATCTACTTTGATACAGAAAAGGTAGCAAACGCAACCGGACGTGCAGACTCCATCAGTCGTGAACAGCGTACTGCGAACGCAGTCGCTTTCTGTGAAACCATTCGGAATGCAGGCTATCGCCCCGGTGTTTACAGCTATGCTTCCTGGTTCTACAACCAGCTGAACATGGCAAATCTGAGCAAGTACAGCATCTGGATTGCTCAGTACCGTGAACAGCTGAGCTTTAGATACGGTTACGACATCTGGCAGTATACCAGCAGCGGCCGTGTACCCGGCATTCCCAAGGAAACTGACATGAACGTCAGCAAGCTGGGCTAACAGAATAAAAACAGTGCAGGGATCTCTCAGGGGAATCATCCTTTGAGAGATCCCTGTTGTTTTGAAAATATACTTGCAAGCCAGAATGTAATTTGATATTATAATAAAATAAAGTGTTAAAGCGAATTGAGGAGCGCTGGACACAAACACAGAATGAGAGGAATCAATATGCAACGTGAAAAATTCAAAAGCCGACTGGGCTTCTTGCTGCTCAGTGCCGGCTGCGCCATAGGCATTGGAAATGTATGGCGTTTTCCCTATGTGGTAGGTCAGAACGGTGGCGGTCTGTTCGTTCTGCTGTATATTTTCTTCCTGGTAACGGTGGGTGTTCCCATCCTGACAATGGAGTTTGCCATTGGCCGTGCCAGCCGAAAGAGCGGTGTTAAGGCTTATCAGGAACTGGAACCCAAGGGCAGCAAATGGCATATGCATGGCATTTGGGGAATGATCGGCAACTATATATTGATGGCATTTTACACCAGCGTAGCAGGCTGGATGGTATACTACTTTTATCGCTTTTTAAGTGGAGAACTTTCCGGATTGGACACGGAAGGAGTCGGCAATGCCTTTAATGGTATGCTCAATCGTCCGGCAACCATGACTTTCTGGATGATGTTCATTGTTATTTTGGGATTTATGATTTGTTCGGTCGGTCTGCAAAAGGGTGTAGAGCGCATCACCAAATGTATGATGGTGGCACTGCTTCTGGTTATGATCGTGCTGGCAGTCAACAGCGTTTTCCTGCCCGGCGGAATGGAAGGCATCAAGTTCTATCTGGTACCGGATTTTGCACAGCTGCAGGGTGAAACCAGACTGGAGACTGCTAAAAACTTTTTGGGAATTCTGTCTGCGGCAATCAACCAGAGTTTCTTTACCCTGAGTCTGGGTATTGGCGCAATGCTGATTTTTGGCAGCTATCTCAACCGGGAACGTACTCTGCTGGGCGAAAGCCTGAACATCGCCATGCTGGATACCTTTGTAGCATTTGTTTCGGGCCTTATTATTTTCCCGGCCTGCATTTCCTACAATGTTCCGGTGGACAGCGGCCCGCCGCTGATCTTTATTACTCTGCCCAATGTATTCAACCATATGGCGGGCGGCCGTATTTGGGGTACACTGTTCTTCCTGTTTATGAGCTTTGCGGCATTTTCCACCATTCTGGCGGTCTTTGAAAATCTGCTGGCCTGCTGCATGGATCTGTATGGCTGGAGCCGGAAACGGGCAGCGGTAATCAATACCTTTATTGTGATTGCAATTTCCATCCCCTGCGTACTGGGCTTCAATCTGCTCAGTGGTTTTACTCCCCGCGGTCCCGGCAGTTGTGTGCTGGATCTGGAAGACTTCATCGTCAGCAACGTGCTTCTGCCCGGCGGCAGTCTGATTTATCTACTGTTCTGTGTCAGCCGTTTCGGATGGGGTTTCAAAAACTACCAGAAAGAAGCAAACCAGGGCAAGGGTCTCAAGATTCCCAACTGGATTCGCGGTTATGTTACCTATGTGCTTCCGGTTATTGTGGGCCTGTTGTTTATCCAGAGCCTGTTGGGCTGGAAAATGGGTTGATTATTGCCTGAATGATTTAAAAATATCTGAAAATGTGCGGCTGAGTTTTTCAGCCGCACATTTTTGTTTTAAAAAATCCATATATATCCCTTAAGAATCCAAAAGCGAGGGAGTGTCTGAATGGAATTTTACCAGCAGAGTGCAGCGCAGGCCTGCCGCGCACTGAACAGCAGTCCGGAGGGGCTGTCTGCAAAAACAGCGGCCCGGCGTCTGCGGGAAACAGGGCCAAACAAATTGGTGGAACCGCCGAAAGAAAGTCTGTTTCAGCGGTTTTTGAATCAGATGTCCGATCCCATGATTCTGGTGCTGCTGGCAGCGGCAGCAGTTTCAGCATTGACGGCAGTGTGTGCCGGTGAGAGTCCGGCGGATGTATTCATCATTCTGGCGGTGGTTTTAATCAATGCTCTATTGGGCGTGTTTCAGGAAAGCAAGGCTGAAAAAGCCATTGAAGCGTTAAACAAACTGACGGCATCACACAGCCAGGTACTGCGAAACGGAAATCGTCAAACGCTGCTGAGCGACCAATTGGTTCCGGGCGATGTGGTGCTGCTGGAAGCGGGGGACGCAATCCCGGCGGATGGGCGGCTGTTGGAAGCGGTGATGCTGAAAACCGAGGAATCCGCATTAACAGGAGAAAGTCTGCCGGTATCCAAAGATACAGCAGCTCTGCCCGGTGAACATTCGATGGGGGATCGGAGCTGTATGGTGTACATGGGCAGTACCGTTAGCAGCGGGCGAGGCCGAATGCTGGTTACTGCCACCGGAATGCAGACCGAAATGGGCCGGATTGCCGGAGCGCTGGGACAGGCAAAACAGGGTCAGACACCATTGCAGCAGCGTCTGGCGGCATTAAGCCGAACCCTGAGCAAGCTGGTTTTGGGGATCTGTGTGTTTATTTTCGGGTTTTCCCTCTGGAAAGAAGGCTCGCCCCAGATGGACACCGTGCTGCGCTGTTTTATGACGGCGGTCAGTTTGGCTGTAGCAGCCATTCCGGAGGGTCTTGCGGCAGTGGTAACCATTGTGCTTTCAATGGGTGTGACCCGCATGAGCCGTCAGGGGGCGGTGATTCGAAAACTGACAGCAGTCGAAACGCTTGGCTGTGCACAGGTTATTTGCAGCGATAAAACCGGAACACTTACACAGAACCGGATGACCGTTTGTGAGACGACAGGCGAGGAAAAAGAACTGATCCGGGCAATGGTCCTCTGCAATGACGCAGAACTGCTGCCAGACGGAAAAGCACGGGGCGAAGCCACCGAGTGCGCTTTGGTGGAATACGGTGCATCCAAAGGTATACGCAAACCGGTGCTGTCAGCAGCATTGACTCGGGTAGCAGAACTGCCGTTTGATTCCGGCCGTAAGCGGATGAGCACCTTTCACAGAGAAAGGGGCAAACCGGGTGTGGTGCAGTACACCAAAGGAGCACCGGATCTGCTGTTGGCTCAATGCCAGAGTGTGCTGAAAGACGGCCGGGAGGTACCGCTCACCCCGGCTTTGCGTCAGGAGATACTGACGCAAAATCGAAAAATGGCAGACAAAGCACTTCGGGTGCTGGCGGCTGCCCGGAGAAGCTGGGATGCACTTCCGGCCCGGCTGACCAGTGAAACGGCAGAAACCGGATTGGTATTTCTGGGACTTGCCGGAATGCAGGACCCGGTGCGTCCGGAGGCAAAGGCGGCTATTGAAAGTTGTCGAAGGGCCGGTATCCAGCCGGTTATGATTACCGGAGATCACAAAGCAACCGCGGCAGCCATTGGTCGGGAGCTGGGTATCCTGCGAATGGGGCGGCAGGCGGTCACCGGCGCAGAGCTGGATGCCATGAGCGATGAAGAGTTAAAAAGGCGGCTGCCCGGCTTTGGCGTATACGCCCGGGTGCAGCCGCAGCACAAAGCACGCATCGTTCGGCTTTGGCAATCAAGGGGTTGTGTTGTGGCAATGGCCGGAGACGGTGTAAACGATGCACCAGCCCTCAAAACAGCAGATATCGGCGTTGGAATGGGTGTTTCCGGTACAGACGTGACCTGCAATGTGGCGGATATGGTGCTGTCGGATGATAATTTTGCCACCATTGTAGCGGCAGTGGCAGAGGGCCGCCGAATCTATGACAATATCCGCAAAGCGGTTCAGTTTTTGCTGGCCAGCAATATGAGCGAGGTAGTGAGCATCTTTTTGGCCACCCTGATGGGCGTTTCACTGCTCAAACCGGCACAGCTGCTCTGGATCAATCTTATCACAGATTGCTTCCCGGCTTTGGCACTGGGAATGGAAAAGCCGCAGCCCAGTTTGATGCAGCGGCCGCCCAGACCAAAACAGGAAGGCATTTTTGCGGAAGGTCTGGGGCTGGATGTGATCTGGCAGGGCTTGCTTGTGACTGGGCTGACGTTGGGGGCCTATCTGGTGGGAGTCTGGTCCGAGACCGGACTCTGGCAGATGGTACAGAGCGATGTGGGTGTGACAATGGCATTTTTAACCATGAGTATGGCCGAATTGTTTCACAGTTTGAATATGCGCAGTCAAAGAGAGAGCTTGTTTACCCTCAAAGGATCAAACCCATGGATTTGGCTGGCCATTGGAGTGGGTGCTGCTCTGACGATGGGTGTGCTGCTCTGGCCGGCTGCTGCCTCGGTATTTGGGTTTGCAGCGTTGACCGCACAGCAGTATGGCCTTGCAATGGGTCTTGCATTGTCGGTTATTCCGCTGGTGGAGTTGGGCAAAGCGATTTTGCGCAGACGATAAGATACCGTTGTTGCGCCAAGCGGTTAAATATGATAGGATAAAAGAAAACGTACGACAAAGGAGAAGCATACTATGGGAGTTTTACGTCGAGTCTTGTCCATTGGCGCAGGAATTGCAGCGGGAGCAGTTGCTTATAAGCTGCTGAAAGATCATAATGAAAATCGCCAGCTGGAAGGCGATTATATTGAGCTGCCCATCGAACCGGAAGAAGAACCGGTCAAAGAGACGCCGGTTCAGCCGGAAGCTCATGCAGAAGTACAGCCGGAAGAACCCAAGCAGACCGAAGAACCGAAACACACCGGCTGGGAGCAGCGGCCGGACAATGGCCCCATTGCAAACCCGGTAACATTGGGCGGAGGCAGTGAAAAGCCGATCATGGAAAACGGTAAGCTGGACCCCACCCGCATTGCATCGCCGGAAGATTTTGGCGATTGGGATGATATGGGCTGTCAGCGATAAATGGATCAGAAGGGAAGAGAAAACCATTGAAACCGGCATATTTGGGGGCAAACGCCCACACGCACAGCCAGTTCTGTGATGGAAAATGCACCGCAGAGCAGATGGCTCAGGCTGCTTTTGAAAAAGGATTTCACACGCTGGGTTTTTCCAGTCACAGTGCTTTGAAGAATGAAGCTTGGACCTTGCGTGACCCAAAAGCATATACGGACGAGATCCAGCGCCTCAAGCAAAAATATGCGGGACGTATGGCAGTGGTACAGGGCCTGGAATGGGATTTGGATTCCGATCCGGCCGATCGGGACGGATATGAATATGTGATTGGCAGCGTCCATCGAATCAAGGGTCCGGTCAGTAGTTTGACCTTTGAAGTGGACCACACGCTGGAAGAAATGCAGATCTGCCGGGACCATGAATTTGAAGGTGACGGCGTTGCAATGGCCTGTGCATATTTTGACCGGGTCGAGCAGATGATTGACCAAAAGCCGGATATTCTGGGTCATATGGATTTGATTCGTAAGCACAACAGCAAAAATGTGCTGTTTCCGGAGGATTCACCCGAGATCGTAAATCGGTCTCTGGAAGTGCTGGAAAAAGCAGTTCGGGCCGGTATTCTGGTGGAAATCAATACCGGAGGAAACTACCGGGGCTACCGGACCGATTTTTATCCGGCAGAACGGCTGCTGGCTGAGTTTGCCCGGATGGGCGGTCGAATCACCCTTTCTTCAGACAGCCATGATGCTGAAAGCTTGGGCTGGAAATTTGAAGAGGCGACACAGAAAGTAAAACGTGCCGGATTCAAAAGCCTTTGGGTGTTGACCGGAAACGGTTTTGAAGAAGTTGAAATTCAATAAGAATACGTTAAAGGGCCCGGCAAAACTGCCGAGCCCTTTAACGTTGTAAAAAGGAAATAAAAAGAAGATATTGTTTGAAGTAAAGTGAAAAATTAAGCCGCACCCAGATGGCGGGAACGAGAAGAAGCGACGTGCAGACTGCGGCGGGCCGGGAGCTGTGCGTGGGTTGGAACATGCAGAGGAGCACGGCCCAGCGTGTAAAGCGTTTTAATCAAAAGACCCAAAAGCGTCAGAGAAGACAGAGAGACCCAGACAGAAAGGGTGCCTTCGATGCAGGCGCTGATTACCAGCAGAAAACCCAAAACCAGAAAAAGAGAGAAGAAATCGCAGAAAAACTTTTTCATAAGTATGCACTCGCTTTCGAAAAGTGTAAAATTAGTTGTTATTTTGCGGCTAAATTCATATTACAACAACCTGCGGGTGTTGTCAAGTGCAAAATACAACTATTTTTATGCTTTTTCTTTACAAGAACATACGGACGTTGTATAATAAAACCAAGAAAGAAAGGAGTGGATGCGCTGTGCTGCGTGAACGATTGAAGGCCCTTCGCAAAGAGCGGGGATACAGTCAAAAAAGCCTCTCTCAGCAGCTGGGTGTAAGCCAGCAGGCTGTGGGAAAATGGGAAACCGGCCGGTCTTCTCCCGATCCGACTACGCTTGCAAAACTGGCTGAAATTCTGGACACCAGCGCCGATTATCTGTTGGGTATCGGAACTTCCCCTGCGGCTGCACAGCGGCTGCTCGGCGGATATGAAGAAAGCCCCATCCCGGTAGTCGGCACGGTCCGTGCCGGTTATGGTGCGCTTGCGTTTGAAGAGGATTACGGAGTAGAATACGCCCGTGTCAAAGACCCCGAAAGCTATTTTTATCTGGTTGTCAAGGGCAACAGCATGGAACCCCGTATTCAAGACGGGGACCTGGCGCTGGTGCACCGGCAGCAGACCCTGGAAAATGGGGATCTGGGTGTTATGGTCTTTGGTGAAGAAGGCGAAGGTACTCTCAAAAAGTATATTCAAAGGGGCAATGCGGTAATTTTGCAGCCCTTTAATCCGGCATATGAGCCTAAGGTATTGCGCGGCGAAGAGCTGGATCAGCTGTTTATTGCCGGTCGAGTGGTGGAAACCAAGGCCAAGTGGTGATTCCTTTTTGCTGACAGCCTTATCATAACAGAATAAAAGTCCGATAAACCGGATTTTCAAAACCATCAGACAGAAAGAAGAGAAAATTATGCCGACAACACGGCTTTATTTGATTCGCCACGGTCAGACGGATTGGAATGTGCGGGCAGCTCTGCAGGGCCAGGTGGATATTCCACTGAATGAAACCGGAAAGAAGCAGGCCGCCGCAGCCAGAGAAATGCTGGCGGGGCTGTCGTTTGACGCGGTATACAGCAGCCCGCTGACCCGTGCCATGCAGACGGCTGAACTGGCAACCGGACTTCCGGCAGACAAAATCCAGCCGGATGAACGGATCAAGGAAATCAGCTTTGGCGTTTGGGAAGGCCGGTCCACCAGCGAGTTGGGTGATGCGGTTAAGCCATTCTTTATTGATCCGCCGCACTATCAGCCGCCGGAGAATGCCGAGAGTCTGGAACATCTGATGCAGCGCACCGGTGATTTTGCAGATTTTGTGCTGCGGGAGCATGCAGGCCAGACCATTCTGGCAGCCGGACATGGTGCATCTCTGCATGCGCTCATCACAAAGGCGCTGGGCAATCCTCTGGAAAAATTCTGGCAGGCAGACCTTGGCAACTGCTGCATTGCTGTACTGGAAAGCAACGGCGGTCCTTTTGAACTGAAAGAAGTTCGCCGTCCGGCTGGTACAGCATCCAGTTTGTCGGCTCAGTTCCTGAAAAATCAGGAAAAAGCCGGCGAATAAAAGAAAATACAATCGACAGGGCCCCGCAGATCAGACGGGATTTGAGGGGCCCTTCTTTTTTATACCTTTTTTTGAAAACCAAGCACAAAAGGAATGATGGGAATATGGAATTGATGGACAAGCTGCGCATCCTGGCCGACAGCGCAAAGTATGATGTGGCCTGTACTTCCAGCGGAACTGATCGGGCCGGACAAACAGGCAGCATCGGCAGTGCCTTTGCACCGGGAATCTGTCACAGCTTTGCGGCGGATGGCCGCTGCATCAGTCTGTTAAAAGTGCTGATGACCAATGTATGCAGCTATGACTGCGCCTATTGTGTCAATCGCCGTTCCAATGATCTGCCGAGAGCGGCATTTACACCGGAAGAACTGGCGGAGCTGACCATTCAATTTTATCGCCGCAACTATATCGAGGGCCTGTTTTTGTCCAGTGCGGTATTGCGAGATCCCGATTACACCATGGAACAGATGATTCGGGCACTGGAACTGCTGCGGGGAAAATACCGATTCCGGGGCTACATCCACGCCAAGACCATTCCGGGTGCCGACCCGGTTCTGGTTCAGCGAATGGGCTTATTGGCTGACCGTTTGAGCGTGAATATTGAGCTTCCCAGTGCACAGAGTCTGAATTTGCTGGCGCCAGACAAGGCGAAAACCGCCATTTTGCGCCCGATGGGACAGATTGCACAAACGGTGGCACAGAACAAGCAGGAGCTGACCCGCTACCGGGCCGCGCCCCAATTTGCACCGGCCGGTCAGAGTACGCAGATGATCGTGGGGGCCAGCCCGGAAAATGATTTGTCGATTATGCGGCTGACCCAGGGGCTTTATAAAAAATACCAGCTGCGACGGGTATTCTATTCAGCCTATATTCCAGTAAGCAGTGATGCACGGCTTCCGGCGGTGGATACCAAGCCGCCGCTTTTGAGGGAACATCGGCTGTATCAAGCTGACTGGCTGCTTCGGTTCTATCAGTTTGATGCAGAAGAGCTGCTGGACGAGCAGGAACCCAATTTTGATCCCTGTCTGGACCCCAAATGCGGCTGGGCACTGCGGCATCTGGAATATTTTCCGGTGGATGTAAACAGAGCCGATCATGCAATGCTGCTGCGGGTGCCGGGAATCGGCCCCAAAAGTGCACAGCGGATTGTAATTGCTCGGCGGACCAGTTCGCTGGGCTTGGAAGAACTCAAGCGGATGGGTGTGGTGCTCAAACGAGCCCAGTACTTTATTACCTGTTGGGGCTTTTCCGGAGCAAGAGGAAGTACCCGCCGACAGCTGGCTTCGGCCCTGATCGACCCGCAGTTGTTCAGCGGAAACTGTGAGCAGCTCAGTTTGTTTGCGCCTTCCGAATGGCAGCTGCCTGCCGCCAAGGTCACACCCAAACTGGCCCAAACCGCAAAAGAGGAGGCGGTACAATGGATTCAAGACAAGATATAGTATATCGGTACGACGGCAGTTGGCCGGGATTTTTGTGCTGCGTGTTTGCAGCGGTCTACCGTCGGGAATTGCCCTTTGCTATTTTGCCCTGGGATCAGCCGCTGTTAACATTGTTTGAAGAGCGGGAAATTGAAACAGAGCCTGAAAAGGCCCGCCGTGTGGATGCCAGTTTCCCCAAAAAACTGGGTCCAACAGCGCGGAATATTCTGATGCGGGCATTTTTGTGCGATGACCCGGACAAAGAAATTGCAATTTTGCGGCTGCTTTTGCTGGGATACAAAACCGGACCGCAGGTGTTCAAAATGCTGGGACATTCGGATGTGGCCCCGGTGCTGGCAATGGCTGACCGGGTATCCTGCGAGGCACACCAGTTCAAAGGCTTTCTTCGGTTTGTGGATTACGGCGAATTTTTGGGCGCGGTGATCGAACCTAAAAATTATGTATTGCCTATTTTGCGCTGGCATTTCTGTTCCCGTTACCCGGATGAAAATTTTATCATCTATGATAAGACCCACGGCGGAGCCCTGCTGTATGAGGACCACAGTGTCCGGTATGCCCAGCTGACAGAGCCGCCTTGGTTCCCGCGTGAGAGCGCAGAAGAACAGGCGTTTCAGCAAATGTGGAAAACCTTTTATAAGACCATCGAAGTCAAAGCGCGGGAAAATCTGGACTTGCGCCGCTCCAACTGTCCCAAACGTTATTGGTCGGAAATGACCGAACTGAAAGAAGAACAAAATAAAACGGTCCAAAACTGGAAAATGACGGCCGAGTAACTTGTTGCGGCCGGTGCCGGGCCTGTGCTATAATAAACAACATACGCAAAACAAGGACACAGATAAAATTGCATCTGCCGAAAGGCAGGAAAGGACAGGCTGAATTGATGACACGTTTTTGGGGACATTTCAAAACCATCACTTATCACAAATGGCTGGTGCTGAAGAACTGTTTTCGTGTGGGACTCTATTGGCAGGGCCTGACTCACGATCTTTCCAAATACAGTCCGGTGGAATTTATTCCAGGTGTTAAGTATTATCAGGGAAACCGCAGCCCCAACGACGCACAGCGTATGGCAGAGGGATGCAGTTCGGCCTGGCTGCACCACAAAGGCCGCAACCGGCATCATTTAGAATACTGGACCGACTACAATCCGGCAAGCGGCGGCCGAATGGCAGGCTGTGAAATGCCTAAAAAATATGTGGCCGAAATGCTGTGCGACCGTATTGCAGCCAGCAAGGTGTATATGAAAGAAAACTACACCGACGCTTCTCCCTGGGAATATTACCAGAGGGGAAAAGATCACTATTTGCTGCACCCCAACACCAAGGCACTTTTGGAAGAACTGCTTCAGATGCTGCGGGATGAGGGCGAAGAAAAAACCTTTGCATATGTCCGCAAAAACGTATTGAAAAATAAGAAATAACGCAATGCTCCAAATCTTGTATTTGGAGCATTTTTTCTATGCAAAATTGGAAAAAACTGCAAGAAACAGTATAAACAAAGTGATATATTACAAATAGTAAAGCGAAAAGTGGGAAAAACAGAGCGGGCAGACCACAAAGCCGGAACAACTCAAACACTGTCCAAAACGTACAAAAAAGGCAGTGGTAAATCGTATAAAACAACCTCAAAAAATACGGAATCGGAACAAAGAAAAAATTGCCGAAAATCCGATTGACAAAGCCGAATGCATAGCGTATCATACAAAGATATGCGGCATTTTGTTTTGAAGATGTAAAATATCAAAAAGGGGGCATCGTTTGTGGAAAACAGGATCACACAGGGAGTGATCTGGAAGCAGATCCTTCTGTTCTTTTTTCCGATCTGGTTTGGTACGTTTTTTCAGCAGCTGTACAATACAGCAGACGCAGTAATTGTCGGCAACTTTGTGGGTAAAGGCGCACTTGCTGCGGTTGGCGGGACAGCCGTTATCCTCAATTTGCTGGTTGGCTTTTTTGTGGGTATTGCCAGCGGTGCCAGTGTTATCATCAGTCAGCGGTACGGCTTTGGTGATGCAAAAGGTGTGAGTAAAACAGTACATACTGCGGTGGCCATCTCCATCGTGGGCGGTGCGGCCATTATGGTGATTGGCATTCTGACGACCAACTGGTCTCTGAAACTGGTCAATGTTCCGGAAGATATTTTTGCAGAATCCCGCCTATATTTACAGGTTTGCTATTTGGGCATGATTCCCAGTATTCTGTACAATATGGGCACCGGTATTCTGCGTGCAGTGGGCGATTCCCGGCGTCCTCTTTACTTTTTGATTGCGGCCAGTGTGACCAATATTGCGCTGGATCTTTTGTTTGTGGTCTTTTTAAAGATGGGCGTTCTGGGTGTTGCTCTGGGCACCGTAATCAGCCAGATCGTGGCAGCGGTTCTGACCATGCTGAGCTTGACGCATACAAGTGCCTGCTATCGGTTCACCTGGAAAGAAATCGGATTTGATGGACAGGTTTTAAGCCAGATCATCCGGATCGGTTTGCCGGCCGGTTTGCAGTCAGTTATGTATTCGCTCTCCAACCTGGTGGTACAGAGCAGTGTAAACGCATTCGGTACCGATGTGGTGGCTGCATACACTGCCTACGGAAAAATCGACAGCGTGTTCTGGATGACCATGAACTCCTTTGGCCTGGCAATCACCACCTTTGTGGGCCAGAACTTCGGTGCCCACAAATATGACCGAGTTAAAAAGAGTATCTGGCAATGTGTAGCGTTGGCCTTTGGTGCAACGGCTTTGCTGCTGGCGGTCATTATGCCTTTTGGTCCGTACCTCTACCGGTTCTTTGTGCCGGATGCAGAGGTTATCGATCTGGGCATGGATATTCTGTATTTCCTTGGACCGGTTTGGCCTACCTATGTATTGGTCGAGGTGCTGAGCGGCGGTGTTCGCGGTACGGGCGATTCCATTATTCCGATGGTTATGACCTGCATGGGCGTTTGTGTCCTGCGTGTGGTTTGGATTTTGGGTGTGGCCACTCCGTTGTGGCATACCTTGCACGGCGTTCTGGTCTGCTATCCCATCAGCTGGAGTCTGACCAGTATTCTGTTCCTGATTTATTTCCTGCATGGTGGATGGCTGCGCCGACGTATGAAAGCACAGCAAAATGAGGAAAATACACCAACTGAGATTCCTGCGTAATTCATTTTTAAAAGGGCGGCGGAAAGTATTTCGCCGTCCTTTTTTTGTATTGCAAACCAAATCATAGCTTGACGGAACAGCAGGGGATGGGTGTATGATAAGAACAGAAATGCATACAAGAGGAGGAGCTGGACTATGTATCGAATTATGATTGTAGAAGATGATACAGCGCTGGCGGGAGCCATTCAAAAACAAATTGAATCCTGGGGAAACGAAGTTCACTGTGTGCAGGACTTCCAAAATGTGCTGAGTGAGTTTGTAGAATATGACCCGCATCTGGTGCTTATGGATATTATGCTCCCGTTTTACAACGGGTATCACTGGTGCAGCGAGATCCGGCGGGTATCCAATGTACCGGTGGTGTTTTTGTCATCGGCCTCGGACAATATGAACATTGTCATGGCAATCAATATGGGCGGTGATGATTTTATTGCAAAGCCCATTGATCTGGATGTAATGACTGCAAAAATCGGGGCACTTTTGCGCCGTACATACGATATGGGGAATCGAGTTCCGGTACTGGAGCATCGGGGTGCGGTACTGAATCTAAATGACGATTCGTTGGTTTATCAAAAACAGCAGATCGAACTGAGCAAAAATGAATTTCGGATCCTCAAGACCCTCATGCAAAACAAAGGCAAGGTTGTCAGCCGGGATACGCTAATGACAAAACTCTGGCAGATGGATGAGTATGTGGAAGAAAATACCCTGACGGTGAATGTAAATCGTCTGCGTAAAAAACTGGAGGCCGCCGGACTTTCTGGATTTATTACCACACGGGTCGGGAAAGGATATATCATCGAATGAACGCAAAGAAAAATCAAAAAATCCGGTTGCTTTTTGAGTATCTGAAAGAAAAAAGCGGATTTTTGTTGCTGACGGTGGTTGGTATGGCCCTGTTTTGGCTGGTCCTCTTTTTATATCAGGTGCCGGCTGAACCGGTTCTGTATGCTTCGGTCCTGTATCTGCTGCTCCTTTTAATTGTGGGTGGAGCCGATTTTTATTTTTATCAAAAACGGCACTGGCAAAGACAGACCACTCTTGCCAATCTTCCACTGATGCTGGATGAGCTCCCCAAAAAGAAAACACTGGCAGAAAAAGAATTGCAGGAGATGGCCGAAAAGCTGGCAGTCCAGCTGGAAACAGAACGCACCCGGAGGGAGATGCGAAAACGGGAAGAGATGGACTACTATACCACTTGGGTGCATCAGATCAAAACCCCCATTGCAGCAATGAAACTGCTGTTGGACAGCGAAGACAGCGATTTGAACCGGGATCTGAACGGAGAGTTGTTCCGGGTATCGCAATATGCCGAAATGGCGCTGGATTACCTGCGTCTGGACAGTTCTTCCACTGATTATCTGTTTAAAGAATATCCGCTGGACCCGATCTTGCGCCAGTCGGTGCGGAAATTTGCGCCGCAATTCATCCGACGCCGCATTCGGCTGGAATATACGCCTACTGAGCAAACAGCGCTGACGGATGAAAAATGGCTTTCCTTTATTGTGGAACAGCTGCTTTCCAACAGCATCAAATACACACCGGCGAATGGAACCGTTTCCATTCGGGTGACCCAGGCGCAGGTGCTTGAAATCAGCGATACAGGCATCGGCATTGCTCCGGAAGACATTCCCCGCGTGTTCGAAAAAGGGTTTACTGGCTACAACGGCCGAGCCGACAAAAAGGCTACCGGGCTGGGGTTGTATCTCTGCAAAAAGGCTGCGGACCGGTTGGGACATACACTGAGCATCCGCTCTGCTCCGGGCGCAGGTACAGTAGTTTTGCTGAGTCTGTCCAGCGGCCCCAGAGTTCGGGAATGAGCGGCATCTTACAAAATTGTCACATCAAACGGCCGAAATGTCACCTGAATCGATGTCGGGGGACACGGCCGTTTTGCTATACTGGAGACACACAAAACACAGGAGGTTTTGAAAAAATGGCAATTTTAGAGGCGAAGTGTCTTCAAAAAATTTATACCACTCGATTTGGCGGAAATCAGGTCAAGGCTCTGAATGACGTATCCTTTACTGTAGAAGCAGGGGAGTATGTGGCGATCATGGGCGAATCCGGCTCCGGCAAGACCACCCTGCTGAATATTCTGGCTGCATTGGACAAGCCCACCGGCGGCGAAGTGCTGCTGGATGGCAAATCGCTTTCGTCGGTTTCCGAACGCCAGATGGCGGCTTTCCGACGGGAAAATCTGGGCTTTGTATTCCAGGATTTCAACCTGCTGGATAATCTGAATCTGAAAGACAACATTTTCCTGCCTCTGGTGCTGGCCGGAATGGATTACCACGAAATGGAGCGCCGAATCACTCCGATTGCGGCAAAGCTGGGAATTCAGAAGTTGCTGGAAAAGTATCCCTATGAGGTATCCGGTGGTCAGAAGCAGCGGGTGGCGGCAGCCCGGGCGCTCATCACCGAGCCCAAGCTGATTTTAGCAGATGAACCCACTGGTGCACTGGATTCCAAATCGTCCGACGGACTGCTGGATGTGTTTGATGAGGTCAACCGGGAAGGACAGACCATCCTGATGGTTACTCACTCGGTAAAAGCGGCAAGCCATGCCGGACGGGTGTTGTTTATCCGGGATGGTGTGGTGTTCCATCAAATCTACCGGGGCAGCGCGACTCTGGAGCAGCAGTTCCAGAAAATTTCCGATACGCTGACCTTGCTGGCAGGAGGAAAACAGGCATGAAAAAGGGATTTTTTCCAAAACTTGCCGCCGGAAACCTGCGTAAAAATGCCAGTGTGACTTTGCCGTATTTTATCACCTGCCTGGTGACCACTGCGGTGTATTACAATATCAAGTCGCTGTCGCTGAACCCCGGAATCGATGAAATGTTTGGTGCAGATATGCTGCGTGAAATGCTGTCAATGGGCAGTGGTGTGGCGGCCGTTTTTGCGGTGATTTTTTTGTTCTACAGCAATCGTTTTTTGATCCGGCGGCGCACCAAAGAGTTTGGTATATTCAACATTTTGGGTATGGAAAAGCGCCATTTGGCTCGTGTTTTGTTCTGGGAGAGCCTGTATCTGCTGATTGGAAGTCTTGCAGGCGGTCTGCTGCTGGGCATGGTATTGGACAAGCTGCTGTTTTTGGGAATTGGCCGGATTCTGGGTGCAGAAATTGTCCCGATTGGATTTTTCATTTCCGGCAAGGCGGTAGGTTCCACCGTGCTGCTGTTTTGTGCAATTGCTTTTCTGGTACTGCTGAATGCAGTGCTCAAGATTCGGGTATCCGATCCCATCCGTCTGGTACAGGAGAGCAAGACCGGTGAAAAAGAACCCCGGGCCAACTGGTTTTTGGCCATTTTGGGCCTGGCATGCATCGGTGTGGGATATTGGATCTCACTGAGCAGCGAAAATCCGACACTGGCAGTGGTGACCTTCTTTATAGCGGTTCTGCTGGTGATTGCAGGCACCTATCTGCTGTTTACTGCGGGCAGTATCGCTCTTTTGAAAATGCTGCGGCATTCCAAACGGTTTTATTACAAAGCCAATCATTTTATCAGTGTGTCCGGACTGCTTTATCGGATGAAGCAGAACGCAGTGGGACTTGCCAGTATCTGTGTACTTTCCACCATGGTGCTGGTGACCCTTTCCGGTACCGGATCGCTGCTGGTTGGTATGGAAGATGCACTGAAACAGCGGCATCCCCATGAGCTGGTAGCAATCATGGTTGAAGATGAGAACCATACTGTCGAGCAGCTGGAACAGCAAATGCATGAAATTGAAGCAGAACTTGGCATTTCGGCAGTGAAAGAGGTTGGCTATCACTTTTTAAGTTTTCCGGCCGATCTCCAGACTGATTCCTTTAAGGTTCATCCGGCTCAGGATATCGTCAATCCAGCGATTTTGCTTTGCATGCCGCTTTCGGAGTACAATCAGGTGATGGGAACACAGCTGACTCTGGAACCGGATGAGCTGTTTGTTCATACAGACCGGGTGACGTATGACCACCCGACTTTGGAACTGCTGGGCAAGACCTATACCGTGAAAAAAGCACTGGATGAAGTGCCGGGAAACAACTTTATAGCTATGAATATGGTAACCGGCTATTATCTGATCCTGCCGGATGGTGAGATGAATCGAATCGAACCGCTGCAAAAGCAGGCTTTGGAACCGTATGGGTTTGAAAAGCAGTATTTCTTTGGCTGCGATCTGGGTGTGGACGAAGAGACACAAATCACAGCATTTGAAGCACTTGAAAAGCGCTTTATTGAAAATGAATTTTCGGGACAACTGGAATCCCGGGCAGAGAGCCGAACCAGTTTCAACGGTCTGTATGGCGGTTTCTTCTTTGTAGGTATGTTCCTGGGCATTCTGTTCCTGATGGCAACCGTCCTTATCATTTACTACAAGCAGATCAGCGAAGGCTGGGAGGACCGGGAACGATACAGCATTCTGTGCAAAGTCGGCATGGATCAGCGAGAGGGCAAACGGGCAATTCATTCCCAAATTCTGATCGTGTTCTTCCTGCCGCTGGTAGTTTCGTTTATCCACGTTGCAGCGGCTTTCCCCATTGTGGTCAAGCTGCTGGCGATTCTCAATCTGACCAATCAGAATCTGTATCTTGCCGCAACCGGCGTCACCTGCCTGGTGTTTGCGGTGTTCTATCTGCTGGTCTATGCAATGACTGCAAAAACCTATTATAAAATCGTGAGCAAATAAACAAAACGGGTCGTCACAGCTGTGTGACGGCCCGTTTTTGGTATAAAAAAGCAGCGATGCTTTCCGTTTTCAGGAAAACACCGCCGCTTTCGGCTGATTGAATTATTTCTGAAGGGTCTTGGAGAAGCTGTCCTTCAGGGTAACGATGCGGTTGAATACGCCCTCGTTCTTGGAGTCCGGGGTGAAGTAACCCATACGGACAAACTGGAACTTTTCACCGGGCTTTGCATCGGCCAGGCTGGCTTCCAGCTTTGCGTGAGGCAGAACGGTAACACTTTCGGGATTCAGGAAATCCTTATAGTCGGAACCTTCGGGAATCTCGCCCATGTTCTCCTCGGTGAACAGCTTGTCATACAGACGGACTTCGCTGTCGATGCAGTGAGCGGCGCTGACCCAGTGGATGGTACCGCGAACCTTGCGGCCGTCTACAGGCATACCGTTGCCGGTTTCGAGATCGGCGGTGCACTTCAGCTCAACCACGTTGCCCTCGGCATCCTTGATGATCTCATTGCACTTTACAATGTAAGCGCCCATCAGGCGAACTTCGCCGTCCGGCTTGAGACGCTGGAACTTCGGCGGCGGAACCTCCGCAAAGTCACTGCGCTCGATGAACAGCTCACCAGAGAAAGCAACAGGACGGGTAGAATCGTCGTTTGCTGCCTTGTTGGGGTTGTTGGGGATGTTGAAGTACTCGACCTTATCAGCGGGATAGTTGGTGATGGTCAGCTTGATGGGGTCGGTAACAGCCATACGGCGCTGAGCGGTGGTTTCCAGCTCGGTGCGGATGCAGTGCTCCAGCAGGCGGAAGTCTACCAGGCTGTATACCTTGGAAACGCCGGCCTTTTTAACAAACTCGAAGATGCTGGTGGGGCTGTAGCCGCGGCGGCGCAGACCGCACAGGGTGGGCATACGGGGATCGTCCCAGCCATCCACGATGTTCTTTTCGACCAGCTCACGCAGATAGCGCTTGCTCATAACAGTGTTGGAAACATTCAGGCGGGCAAACTCGCGCTGGATGGGGAAGGGTCCCAGATGAAGATTTTCGATGACCCACTCGTACAGAGGACGATGGTTCTCGAATTCCAGGCTGCACATGCTGTGGGTGATGCCCTCGATGGAGTCCTGAATGGGGTGTGCAAAGTCGTACAGGGGATAGATGCACCAGGCATCGCCCTGACGGTGATGGTGTGCGCGAACGATGCGGTAGATGGCCGGGTCACGCAGGTTCATGTTGGGGCTGGCCATATCGATCTTGGCACGCAGAGTGCGGCTGCCGTCGGCAAATTCGCCGGCACGCATGCGGCGGAACAGGTCCAGATTTTCCTCGGGAGTACGGTCACGCCAGGGGCTGGGCTTGCCGGGCTGGGTCAGGGTGCCGCGGTATTCCTGCATTTCCTCACGGCTCAGGTCGCACACATAAGCCTTGCCCTCTTTGATGAGCTGCTCAGCATACTGGTAGCACTGCTCGAAGTAATCGCTGCCGTAGTAGATGCCGCCGTTGGGGATGGCACCCAGCCAGCGCAGATCTTCCTCGATGCTCTGGACATACTCGTCATCCTCACGGACGGGGTTGGTGTCGTCGAAGCGGAGGTTGAACTTGCCGCCGTATGCATTGGCGATGCTCCAGTTGATCCAGATCGCCTTGGCGCTGCCAATGTGCAGGTAGCCGTTGGGCTCCGGCGGGAAACGGGTGTGAATTTCTTTCACACGACCTTCCGCCAGGTCTGCCTCAATAATCTCAGTTAAAAAGTTGCTTGGCTTTTCCATGCTTTGTTCGCTCCTCTATTATGAAAAATGGCCAGATGGCCGCCTTTAAGCCTATTTTAATATTCTACAGGATTTTGTCACGCTTTGCAACTCAAAAAGCCGTTCCGGGCTTGTCAAAAGACGGCTTTTTTCATTCGCCGGATAAAAAAACGCTTTTTATTGACAGCCGGGTTCGATTATGTTACCTTATAATATGCTTTGAGTGTGAGCGGAAAGATCGGTGCTGGCTGTTTTGTGTGGAAGCCCCATGCAGGGCGGCTTTTTTAAGCCGATAAGCGGCATTTTCCGCGCGCAGAAATGAAAAAGGAGCGTGCTTGTCCGATGTCTGAAAACAAAACGAATTTAAAAATGACCCGTCAGGATTGGCTTCGTCTGGCCCTGATGCTGAACCTGGGTCTGATGATTACAGCAGTCGGTATCCATTTCTTTAAAACGCCCAACAACTTCGCAATGGGCGGCACCAGCGGTATTTCCATTATTTTGTCTTCGCTGTTTCCCCGGCTCAACGTCGGCGGAGCAATGTTCATTGTAAACGGTATCCTTGTAGCGCTGGGCCTTGTGTTCCTGGGCTGGAAAGCCATGGGTATGACCATGTATTCGTCGTTTGCGATTTCGGCGTACATCTCCATTCTGGAATGGATCTGTCCGCTGGATGGCCCCATGACCAACGACACTCTGCTGGAACTGCTGTTTGGCGTTATCCTGCCGGCCGTAGGCAGTGCAATGGCCTTTAACGTGGGTGCTTCCACCGGCGGCACCGATATCGTGGCCATGATCCTGAACAAGTATACCAGCCTTGAAATCGGCAAGGCTCTGATGATTAGTGACTTTTTGATTGCAGCAATCGCCGGCAGCCTGTTCGGCATCAAGACCGGTCTTTACTGTGTGCTGGGTCTGGGCATGAAGGCATTCCTGGTGGACAGCGTAATTGAGAGCATCAACATGCGTAAGGTTGTCACCGTCGTGAGCGAAGAGCCGGATCAGATAAAGACGTTTATCACCGAGCAGCTGCACCGCAGTGCAACTGTTTATAAAGCACAGGGTGCTTACAGCGGCCGGAATGAAGAAGTTCTGACCACCGTTCTGACCCGCCGTCAGACTGTCACTCTGCGCAACTACATCCGCCGGATAGATCCCCATGCATTCCTGACTATCGTGAACTCTTCCGAGATCGTGGGTAAAGGTTTCCGCGAACTGTAACGGGGCAGCCGGGCAACAATCAGTAGTAAACAGAGATTTGGCAACGGTCGTTTTTCCGGCGGCCGATGCAGCAAAACCAGGGGGAAGCATGGCACAACTGATTATTTTTGATATGGAATGGAACATGGGCTATCAGCCCAAAAACTTTCGCTATAAGGGCGTGGAACAGGTCCTGCGGGGCGAGATCATTCAGATCGGCGCAGTAAAAATGGAGGGCCAGGAGATTCGGGATACCTTTCAGGCAACCCTGGAACCCCGTATTTTCCGCCGTCTGCACCATCATGTGGCAAAGGTGACCGGCCTGACACAGGCGGATCTGGACCATGGTATGCCCATTGCAGAGGGCCTCAAAAAATTCATGGACTGGTGCGGCCCCGATGCAGCACTGGGTGAATGGGGCCTGGATGACGTTCCGGTTCTCAAGCAGAACCTGGTGCTGGT
>SAMEA104404097__coassemble_899_pt1 | contig 26605 bp, 30 predicted proteins | sample SAMEA104404097__metabat2_low_PE_069 | metagenome-assembled genome bin SAMEA104404097 (sample SAMEA104404097) | Balaenoptera acutorostrata
GATCCTTCGCTGGCGCTCAGGATGACGGGCCTTTTTAGGATGACGGAGCCTTTTTTAGATGGGATGGAGGAGCAGGTAAGATTCTTCGTCGCATGGCTCCTCAGGATGACAAGACCTTTTTAGGGAGATGGGGCCTTTTAGGCTGAGATGAAGAGGCTGGAAAGATCCTTCGCTGCGCTCAGGATGACAATGTGGGGGAAAGCGTGGTGATTTTTTGTAAGATTCTTCGGCCTGACGGCCTGAGAATGACAAGTCTTTTTAAGATGGGATGAAGAGGCTGGAAAGATCCTTCGCTGGCGCTCAGGATGACGGGCCTTTTTAGGATGACGGAGCCTTTTTAGGATGACGGAGCCTTTTTTAGATGGGATGGAGGAGCAGGTAAGATCCTTCGTCGCATGGCTCCTCAGGATGACGGGCCTTTTTAGGATGACGGGCCTTTTTAGGATGATGGGGCCTTTTTTAGATGGGATGAAGGAGCAGGTAAGATCCTTCGTCGCATGGCTCCTCAGGATGACAAGACCTTTTTAGGATGACGGGCTTTTTGGGATGGAAAACAGGCAGGAAGGGAGCTGTCGAACTTTTTTTAAAAAACTTGAAAAAAGATGTTGACAAATGACCCTATTAGAGATATAATACTAACTGTTCCGGCGACCAACGGCCGCGAACATCGGTTGACTTTTCAATCGGAAAAGATGGCCCGTTGGTCAAGCGGTCAAGACGACGGCCTCTCACGCCGTAAACGGGAGTTCGATTCTCCCACGGGTCACCATTTATGCGCTTCTAGCTCAGTTGGTAGAGCAGCTGACTCTTAATCAGCGGGCCCAGGGTTCGAGTCCCTGGAAGCGCACCATATTCCTCCTTAGCTCAGTCGGTAGAGCATGCGGCTGTTAACCGCAGGGTCGTTGGTTCGAGCCCAACAGGGGGAGCCAAATAGGGCGCATCGAAAGCTCGATGCGCCTTCCTATTCGGGCTTCCGTGGACACCACGACCGAGACACAGGCCGGTTTCCTCCGGCCAATATCTGGCCCGTTGGTCAAGCGGTCAAGACGACGGCCTCTCACGCCGTAAACGGGAGTTCGATTCTCCCACGGGTCACCATTTATGCGCTTCTAGCTCAGTTGGTAGAGCAGCTGACTCTTAATCAGCGGGCCCAGGGTTCGAGTCCCTGGAAGCGCACCATATTCCTCCTTAGCTCAGTCGGTAGAGCATGCGGCTGTTAACCGCAGGGTCGTTGGTTCGAGCCCAACAGGGGGAGCCAAATAAGGCACATCGAGTTTTCGATGTGCTTTTTTTGCATCTGAAAACACAAGGGCTGTTGTTTGCTGAAGGATTTCCGGTGGACAACAGCCCTTTTTTGTGTAAAAAGTTCGGTTTAAATGAAAATCTGGGCGGAGGCTTTTGCGGAATCTCTGTTATAATAGCGATAATAGAAAAATCTTTTTTTGAAAGCGCAACCTTTTATCCGGAAAATCGTACTGAATGGATAGAAACAAGCGTTCAGAGCGCAGCAGCGAGGGGGTGGCAATATGGAAGATTTTGAAATTATTGATTTGTATTTTGCCAGAAATGAGCACGCAATCAAAGAAACCGACCGCAAATACGGAAAGCTGTGTTTCAGTATTGCACATAATCTGCTGTACAGCAGGGAGGATTCGGAGGAATGCGTGAATGATACATATTTGAGTGTATGGAATGCGATCCCGCCCAATAAGCCCGGCCATTTTATGGCCTTTCTCTGCAAAATCACACGCAACCTCTCGCTGAAACGTCTGGATTATAATTTGGCAAAAAAGAGAAACCCGGATCTTCTTGTTTCGCTGGAAGAACTGGAAACAGTTCTGCCGGACAATCGGGTAAATCCGGCGATGGAAGACCGGGAAATCGGAGAAGCAATCAGCCGCTTTCTCAGAACTGAAACGCCGCAGAGTCGAAATGTATTCCTTCGAAAATATTGGTTCTTTGATTCGATACAAACCATTTGTGAGAGATATGGATTCAGCGAGAGCAAGGTGAAATCAATGCTCCGCAGGACTCGAAAGCGACTCAAATTATATTTGAAGAAAGAAGGGATCGAGCTGTGAAGGTACCGAGAATTTCAAATGCGATGGAATATATAGACGAAGACCTGATTTCGCAGGCCGCTGATGATCGGCCCAAGCAAAAAAGAGCCTTTCGGTGGAAACCAATGGCGGCAGCAGCTTGTATCGCGGTTATGATGGGGTCGCTGTTTACGGTGCAGGCAGCAAACGGAAGCGTCAGCAATCTGTTGGCTCCGCTTTTCGGTATCGCACAGACCGAGATCGTGGACGACATCGGCATACCGGTGGGAGTATCCGCTTCGGCGGACGGGTATACGCTGACGGCCGATGCTGTGATCGGTGACCGATACAATGTTGCCATTGTGTATACACTGACCAGAGACGACGGTCAGCCGATTGAAGAGGATCTGTATTTCAAAGGCTGGAAAACAGATGTGATTTCCGGAGCATCCGGAGGAGGTTCGCTGGTCCCGATTGAAAATCAGGAAAATTCCGGAAAACGAATCTTTGTTGAGTCCTGGAAGTGCTCAAAGCCGGTAATCGGCCGGTATGTATCGGCATCCTTTTCCGACCTTGCAATCAACCGGGAAGGCGCGGACGATCCGGTTGTTGCAGACGGACCGTGGGAGCTGAACTATACCCTCAGATACAGAGACTCGACGGTAAAAGTGCCGGTTCATAAGCTGAGAGTAACGGATTCGGATGCAAAAGAATATCAAATCAATAAGATCTGGATTTCGCCGATTGGCCTTTCTTTGAAAGGACGCTGTTTTGATCCGCAGGGAAATCATACAATGGATTCGTTTCAGGCGGTTATCAAAAAAACAGACGGAACAACGGTTTTGCTGAAAGAGTTCAGCAAAGGAATCCATTTGAAAGAAGGGGCACAGGCAGGCGATATAAATTATCAAGCCCTGTTCCCGCAGCCGATCCCGCTGGATGAAATAGAGACGCTGATTATTTGTGATATAGAAGTTTCAATCCGATGAGGATCGGGCATTGCTGCGGACGTAAAGCTGTGGCTTGTTGAATCGAAAGAAAAGAGGCGGTTTTGTGCGAAGTGTGCAGGACCGCCTCTTTTTTCGGGTCAGACAGAAAAAGGGCTGCTTTTTCAGGACACGGGTGGGCGTGTCCTTCTTTTTTACAAATAAATTTCGGATAAACTGAAAAAATGTTGCTTTTGTAGTATTTTGTATTGAAGTTTTGCAATACAATGGGGTTACGGCAATACGAAAGGAGGTGGCTGCCACCGAACATGAACAGAATTCGGTGACCCGCCAGCGAGTGCTGGAAGAACTGTCCTGCATTGCGTTCAGCCGGGCCACCGATTACATCCGGGTAGAGGATGGACACGCACAGGCCCAGAACACCGACGAGCTTTCAGAACAGGCGGCACGGGCCATCGTGAGCATCAAGGAAGGCACCAAGGGAGCGGAAATCAAACTGGGTGACAAAATGCGTGCGCTGGAACTGCTGGGCCGCTGTGTGGGTCTGTTTGAAAAAGGTCCGGAGGAACAAACCGAACTGCTCCCGGTGGAAATCGTGGATGATATTTAGTGCCGTTGAAAGGAGAGGGCTGGAAAATGGGCGCGGCTGAAAAAAATGTGACGCGGCTGTCCGAACTGATCGGGCCGGGATTTTATCCGGTACACCGAGCAGTACGGGAAGGAACGGTGAAGGAACTGATCCTTGCCGGCGGACGCGGAAGCGGAAAATCCAGTTTTGCGGCCATCGAGTTGGTGTTGGAGCTGCTCCGAAATCCGGACTGCCACGCCGCCGCCTTACGGCGGGTGGGGAATACGCTGCGAAGCAGTGTGTTTGAACAGATCCAGTGGGCCATTGGACAGCTGGGACTTTCGGAAGCCTTTGAAATCACGGTCAGCCCGATGCGGATCACCCGCCGTACCACCGGACAGCGTATCCTCTTTTTTGGATTGGACGATGCATCCAAGCTCAAATCCATCAAGCTGCCCTTTGGATATTTGGGGGTGGTTTGGTTTGAGGAAATGGACCAGTTTGATGGGCCTGCCCAGCTGCGCAGCGCGCTGCAAAGTTTGGTGCGCGGAGGAGACCGGGCTCTGGTGCTGGAAAGCTTCAACCCGCCGCCCAGCCCCAAAAACTGGGCCAATCAGAGGGCGATGGAATCCGCTTCCGGGCGGTTGGTGCATCGGTCGGATTATCGGGCTGTTCCGCCGCAGTGGCTGGGCAAACGCTTTTTGGAAGACGCCGAGGCATTGCGCCGAAGAGACGAAACGGCGTGGAGGAACGAGTATTTGGGCGAAGCGGTGGGCGGCGGTGCGGCGGTGTTCCTGAATCTGCGACTGGAGACCATTCCGCCTGAAATCATCAAGGGATTGGAGCGCCGATACCACGGCGTTGACTGGGGATGGTATCCCGACCCCTGGGCGTTCAATTCCTGCGGGTGGGACCCCGCACGGCGTCGGCTGCTGGTGTTCGATGAACTGACCCGCACCCGGACTTCCAATACCGAGACGGCCCGGCTGCTGAAAGAGCGCGGCGTGATGACGGGACCAGAGGGAACCGAGAGTCTGTATGCGGATTCGGCTGAGCCGAAAAGCTGTAGTGACTATCGGGCGGCGGGTCTTGGATGCCGCAGTGTGACCAAGGGACCGGGAAGCCTTACGGCGGGTATGAAGTGGATGCAGGGGCTGAATGAAATTTGGATCGACCCGGAAAAATGCCCGGATACGGCACGGGAGTTTTCCCGTTACGAGTACGCCCGCAGCCCCGCTACCGGAGAGGTGCTGCCCGGCTGGCCGGACAAGGACGATCACCACATTGATGCCGTGCGCTATGCACTGTCGCCGGTATGGCGCAGAGCCGGAGAATGATGAGAAAGAAGGTGTAAAAATGGCGGGAGATTTGAAAGATCTGGACCGGAAATTCCGGGACGGATTCGGCGGTTCCGGTGAGGTGGCCTCTGAGACCATGCAGAAGGCCGTTTCAAACTGGTTTTCGCTTTACTTTGACGACCAGGTCACCGAGCAGAAAGACCCGTCTCAGCGGCTTGCCTGCCTGATCGTGCAGAAGCTCAGCCGGGCCTGCTTTGCAGAATACCGGGCCGAGGCCGAGGGCTTTGCCGGTCAATGTCTAGGTGCGCTGGAAAAGGTGCGCCGCAGAGCCATGCAGCTGGCCCTCATCGGGGGCGAAGCCTGGCTCAAGCCGGTGCCTGATTTGAAGAACAGACGCATCTATTTTACGGTGGTGCGGCGGGATCAGGCGTTGGTGCTGGGCCGGGACGGCGCAGGGGAAGTGACCGAGCTGGGTTCGGCTGCCCGCATCTTGAAAAACGGACGGGTGTTTACCCTGCTGGAAAAACGGTCCACCGACCGGTTGGGTCGGCTGGTGATCGAGAGCCGATTGTTCGAGAGCCGGGGGGACCGGCTGGGCAATCGGGTGCCGTTGGGAATCCTGCCCGAAACCGCGGGGCTTACACCCCGTCTGGAACTGCCGTCAGTGGGCGGCATCGGTCTGGCCGGACTGCGTCTGCCTATGGAAAATTGTGTGGACGGCGGCCCGGAGGGAGTCAGTGTTTATGCAGCGGCAGCCGGACTGATCCAGGCCATCGACAAGGGCGAACGACAGCTGAACCGGGAGTTTGAAAACGGAGCCAGTCGGGTGTTTGCATCGGCCGATCTTCTGCGCCGAAGCGGACGAGGCCGGGAGCTGCCGGAGGGGCTGTTTGTGGGATTGGACGATGACCCGGCAAGTACCGGCATCACCATCTTTTCGCCCGAACTGCGGGAAAGCAGTTTTCTGGCACGCAAGGCCGAACAGCTGCGGAATCTGGAAAGTCTGGTGGGACTCAAACGGGGCCTGCTGGGTTTGGTGGAAGCAGCACCCCGAACTGCCACCGAGGTGACCAGCTCGGAGGGCGACTATGCACTGACCATTGCAGAGCTGCGGGAGTGCTGGGAGAATACCGCCCGCAAGGCTCTGGAACTGGCCGGACGCCTGGGTGAAATTTACGGCATTCCGGGAGCAGAAACCCAAGAGCCGGAAGTTCGGTTTTTCTGGGGCGACAACGATCTGCGTACCGGTGAAGCAAACGAAAGGAGAAATACATGACACGCGAAGAGCTGATGGAACAGTTCCCGAATCTGCCGCAGGATGCGGCGGACTGGATGCTGAAAACCATCCGGGAGGAAGGACTCAGTGCCCGGCTGTCGGCAGCCATTCAGGTGGCAGGCGGACGCAGCGAACCGGCGATCCTGGCGCTGCTGGACCGGGACACACTGGCGGAGGCTTCCGATCCGCAGGCGGCAGAAAATGCCGTCAGCCGGGTCAAAGAAGAGCACGGGTATTTGTTTGAAGATCCCAGACCGGCGGGCTATTCCGGCGGTGTGGGTACCGGCGGAAATGAGGGTCCCGCGGCGGACGCCGCCCTTCGGGCGGCGTTTGGATTGGAGTGATCCGGCAAAACCGGATCACAGAATTTTGAAAATAAAAAGGAGTATATTTTTATGGCAAATACTGCTGAATTTGCGCACAAGTTTGTTCCCATGCTGGACGAGGTTTATAAGAATGCTTCGCTCACTGCGAAACTGGACGGTGCCGCCGAGCTGGCTCGTCAGGGTGCCAACGCAAACGAGATGATTATTCCTATGCTGGACATGCAGGGCCTGGCCAACTACGACCCCTCTTCCGGCTATGTGCAGGGCGATGTGACCCTGAAAAATCAGACAGTTAAATGCAACTACGACCGCGGCCGTATGTTCATGGTAGATACTGTGGCAGATGCGGATACCGCCGGTCTTTACTTCGGTCGTCTGGCCGGTGAATTTATCCGTACCCGTGTGGTGCCTGAACTGGATGCGTTCCGCTTTGCGTCCTATGCTTCTGCTGCCGGTGTGGGCAATAAGGCCGAAGATCTGAGCACCGGTGATGCGGTCATTGCCGCCCTGCGTGCGGCGTCCACCAAGATGGACGAGGCCGAGGTCCCGCTGGAGGATCGACACCTGTTTATTACCCCCACCCTGCACGGCTTGATTGAAGATCTGGACCAGAACAAGAGCCGTGCCGTGCTGGAGCGTTTTGCTTCGGTCACGCTGGTTCCGCAGTCCCGTTTTTATACCGCAGTCACCCTGAATGCCAGCGGTGAGGGCGGCTTTAAAAAGGGCTCTGGTACTGACATCAATTTCCTGATCCTGCACAAAGAGGCACTCATCCAGTTTGAGAAACACGTTGCCCCCAAGATCATCAATCCCGAACAGAATCAGGATGCCGACGCCTGGAAGTTCGGTTACCGCTGCGTGAGCATCGCACAGGTGTACAAGAACAAAGCAGCAGGCGTATATGTAAGCCACAAGTCGGCGTAAAGGAGTGAGGGCGGATGCCGGACTATGAATTTTATCGCAGCCGGTTTGGCGGACAGGAGCTGACGCAGGAGGAATTCCCCCGGTTTGCCCGGGAGGGTCAGGCCGTACTGGACAATTATATGCGCCGCTATCGGCTGGTTCCGGCGGCGGAAAATGCCCGGGAAATGACAGTCTGTCAGATGGCCGAGGTGCTGGCCTGGTTCGAGTGGGCCGGTTCCGGCGGTGCGGCGGGCGGTATCAGCGTGGGCAGCGTTGCAATGACCGGCGTCAAAAGCCCCGACCTGAGCCGCAGTTCCAAAGCGCAGGAACTCTACCGGGCGGCAGGCCTTTATTTTGACATCTATCGGGGGGCGGATACATGAGACGGGGGAACAACCGGGTGCCAGTGGATTACCGATTCTGCCGGGACACCGTGACCCTGTATCACCACTTGCCGGGACCGGAGTTTTCGGTGGTGCGGATGGTGTATCGGGGGGCGTTTTACGACCGGTCGCTCAACCGGAAAACCACCGAAAGTGGGACCGGGTATGAGAGCTGTTTTCTGCTGGTCCTGCCGGCGGTCGGAGAAGGTCGGCCGGAGTATCTGCCGCCGGAAAAATTCGATCAGCTCAGACCTGGTGAGCGAACCGGACGGTTTACCCTGGCACCGGGGGACAAGCTGACTGAAGGGGAAGGACCGGAGGTCACAACGGCGGCGGACTGGGTGCGACTGGACCCCCGGCAGGGTGCAGCACTGGTGAAAGAAACCGCAGAACGGCGCTGGATGGGCAGGCTTGCCCACATCGAAGCCGGTGGTGCACAGCTGTTGGGCAAAAGCAGTTTGCCCCATCCCAGAAAGGGGTCCATGCGCTGACGCAAAGAAAGAGAGTAGGGTATGCAGGACACAAAAGAAACCAAATTGGCACGCTGGCTGGACAAGCTGGCGGCAGGATGCGGCCTGACGGCGCTGGGAAGGGTGCAGAACAGCGTTTTAACGTCGGGAGAGGGTTGGTGTCTGTCTCTGGACGGAGACCGCCTTATGGGCGAAAAAACCGACCTTCTGGGACGGCGCACCGAAAACAGAGAGGCGTTTTACACCCTGCGGATGCGGCTCGTGCTGATGGAAGAAAATCCGGCCGGACTGGAATCCGAGCTGGGCGCACTGCTGAATGCACTGATCTGCACCCCGCCGCCTGCACCGCTGCTCCGGCTGCTGCCGGAAGACCGGATGCACAAAACACCCGGCGACGACGGACTGTGGGAGATCCGGCTGGGCCTGCGGGCCCGCTACACACAAATTTTAGAACCTTGAGGTGAACAGGTATGGCAAAAATCGAGCGCCGTTATATGGCGCATTACATTGACGCAGCGGCTCCCGGTGTGAGCAGTCCCAACTATGTGCGGCTGGGCCGGGACCTGGAAGAATACAGCCCTGAGCTTTCGGCCAATGTGGAAAAGACCCGCAACATTCTGGGCGAGACCCGGGTACTGCTGACCGGCTATGAAAAGAACGGCAAGGTGGAGCCTTACTACGCTGAAAAAGGAGACGCTTTGTTCGCCCGCTTGCAGAGCATCGTGGACGAGGCTCTGGTGCTGGATGACTGCGTTACCAGCGTGGTGGAGGTGCATCTGTGGGAAGAAAAAGATCCCAGCAAGGGTTTCCCCGCTACCCGCGAAAAGGCCGTTCTGGAAGTGACCAGTTACGGCGGTGATGCCAGCGGCTATCAGATCCCCTTTGCCGTCCATTACGACGGCCGACCGGAAAAGGGCTGGTTTGATCCCGAAAACAACACCTTTACCGCAAAGTGAGGAGGAGAGCACAGATGAATGAAATTCAGCTGGATCTGGGGCTTCAGGAGTACCAGCTGGGGGAGGGCATTCTGCGCTTCAACCCGGCAGACCCGGCACTCTATCACCGCTTTTTGCAGGCGGCGGAAGAACTGGAAAATCTGGAACAGGAACTGAATGCACAGGCCGAGGAAACGGCGGATGGTCCCGGCATTTTGACACTGCTGAACGAGATCGACCGAAAGGCAAAGGATGCCCTTGACCGGGTGTTTGGTCCGGGCACTGATTTTAATGCGCTGTTGGGCGGCGTCAACCTGCTGGCGGGTACTGTAAACGGCCATCGGGTGATTGAAAATCTGTTGGCTGCACTGATGCCCATTTTGCAGAACGGTGCCAAAGCGTTTTATGACCGGGAGGCCGAAAAGGAGCTGGCGCAGGCAGATGCCCAGCGGGCCGCCCGTACAAAATGACCGGGCTTTGGAGCCTGCCCGAATATCTGTCTGTAGCAGGACAGGAGCGGGCCATCCGGGCGGATTTTCGGGATGTGCTTCGGGTGATTGAACTGCTGGAACGGCCGTCGCTTTATCCGGAGGGGCGGCTATATCTGGCACTGCGGCTGTTTTATCCGGAGCTGGACAAAATTCCGCAGGAAAACTGGAAACAGGCGGCCGATGCCATGATGGATTTTCTGGCGGGAGGCCGAAAGGACGAGGGCCCTTCGGGCCCGAAACTGCTGGACTGGCAGCAGGATGCAGACCTGATTTTATCCGATGTGAACCGGGTGGCCGGACGAGAGATCCGGTCGGAAGCCTTTGTACACTGGTGGACCTTTCTGGGCTGGTTCGGAGCCATCGGAGAAGGCCGGCTTTCGGCGGTGGTGGCGATTCGGAAAAAATTGCGGGAGGGCAAAGCCCTCGAAAGCTGGGAGAAAGATTTTTACCGGGAAAACAAGGCCCGGATCGATTTGAAACCCCGGCTGTCGCCGCAGGAACAGGCTGAAAAAGAACGGCTTGAAAAACTGCTGGAAACACAGCACCGATAAACGAATGTAAAAAAACGGAGGGGAAGGATGCAGGAGATTCAATTTGTTCGTCAGGCGGGCGAAGCACAGGCGGCAGTCACCGGACTGGATGGAGCTGTACAGGCATTTTGCCGAACCGTATCCGGCCCGTTTGCAGACAGCCAGAAACAGCTGGCCGCGGCACTGCACGCCACGGAAGTGAGCCTTAAAAATCAAATCAAAGGCTTTGACCAGCTGCATTTGATTACAGCAAAAGCTGTGAAGCAGCCGGCGGAAAAGCAGCCGTCCAAATCTTCCGGCAGCAAGAGCAGTTCCAAAAGCATCAGCGGTACCAAACAGCTGACCAAAGCACTCAAAGAAACCGCTCAGGCGGTGCGGGAACTGACCGACCAGCTTTTGCCGGCTCTCTGGATGAGCCTTGTGGGAGCATTGCCGATGCTGAGTCTGCTGGCTGCGGAGATGGCCGGGGTATTCAATCCGGTTCAGCAGATGCTGTTTGGACTCATGCAGAAAGCGGCTGCTTTTTGGCTGAGTTTACAGTCACTTTGGCAGGAACAGGGCGTGCCGTTTTTTCAGGGCATCTGGCAGTTTTTGCAGGAGATGCTCGGCCCGCTGGGCACGGCCATTCACGAAGCACTGGCCCCGGTGCTGGAGGCCATCCGGCTGAAAGCCGAAGAGGTTTGGCAGAAGCTGGCGGTGTACTGGCAGGCACTTAAAGAAGCACTGGCAAACATCAAAACGCTGGTGACCGACGCCTGGAAAAACGGGGTGCTGCCGGTGCTGGTTGCCATCACGCAGGAGCTTGCGCCGGTGATTCAGTGGCTGGGAAACCTGATTGAAAATCTGATGACTTCGGCGGGCGAAATGCTGGGCGGACTGCTGAATGCAGCCACCCTGATGCTCAACGGTTTTGCCAAGTTTTTGCAGGGAATGTTTACCCATGACTGGAAGCAGGCATGGGAAGGTGTGCTGGATATTTTCAGAGGTGTTTGGCGGGGCATTGTGGACGTGCTGCGGGGAGCGGTCAACCTTGGGATCGATCTGCTCAACGCTCTGCTGCGGGCGGTGACCAGTGCGGTAAACGGTGTGGTGAACTGCATCAACCGGCTGGGCTTTACGGTGCCGGACTGGGTGCCCGGTTTGGGCGGAAAACGGTTTTCACCGGGTCTGCCGCAGATGCCTTCTTATCAGATCCCGCGGCTGGCACAGGGTGCTGTATTGCCGGCAAACCGCCCCTTTTTGGCAGTGGTGGGCGACCAGCGAAACGGTACCAACATTGAAGCACCGCTTGCAACCATTCAGGAGGCTGTGGCTCGGGTAATGGGAACCGAGAGCGAAAAACAGACCGCTCTTCTGGCGGCACTGCTGGGTGCAGTGGAGCGTAAGGAACTGACCGTTGCAATCGGAGATGAAACCATCGGCCAGAGCTATGATCGATACAACCGGAGCCGGGGCGTGCGGGTGAACACCGGAGTTTTTGCAAACGCCTATTAAGGAGGAACGATGCAGCCTTTTATTAAGATCAACGGGCATCCGTACCCCTGCCCCCGTGAGGGCCTGGGGCTGCGGGTGGCCACGGTGGTGGATGCGGCCCGCAATGCCAACGCCGTGATGGTGGGGCAGAAGGTGGGCCGGGATCAGCAGAAACTGGAGAGCCTGGAATGGGATGTGCTGGACGCCGGAACCTGGGCCCAGCTGCTTCAGGAATTCGATGCGAATTTTTATGTGACGGTGACCTATCCCGATATGGTGTGGAACCGATGGACCACCCGCAAAATGTATCCGGGAGACCGGACGGCGGTGCCCATCGCACTGGACCCGGCAAGCGGACTTCCACGGCTGTATGCCAGCTGTCAGGTGGAGCTGATCGACTGCGGAGAAGCGGAGGAAACACAATGAAGCAGACAACGCCCGCTTATCGGGAAGCAATGGCACAGCCTATGCGGGAACCGGTGGAGGCAGAAGTGGTGTTTCAGAACATCGATCCCGAGGCCGCTTTGGACGGAGAGTGGACCGACAACGGACACGCATTTTGGACCAGCTGCTGCGGCCTGAGCAGCGGAATGGATTACGGCCCCGCCGTGTACACGCTGGAGCTGAACCGGTGCCTGCTGGATGACGGATTTGTGCTGCTTCCATCACCGGATACCGTGTTGCGGGACGGTTTTGTTTCGGACCGGTTCCCGACCAAAAAGAACGGCGGCAATGCGCCGAAATCCGGTGTGTATCCGGCAGGCGGAGTCGGCTGGCCCTATGACCCGGACGAAGTGAGCGAGCTGCAGCAGACCATGTCGATTTTGACCCGGCAGTTTTCAAAACCTCGAACCTTTCCCGGCATTACGGTGGTGTTTGACCGGAGGTGCGGCGAATGGCCCCGGTATGCTTCGGTCATCTACATTCGGAGCGGTCGGGAATGCGGTCGTTTGTCGGTAAAGGTGACCGACGTTTCACAGTTTCTGCCGCTGCCCGCACGGGATGTGGAAGAGGTGCGGATGAGCTTTTGGGGAATGCTGCCCGGTCACCGCTGCCGGGTGGAAAGTGTGCTGTTCGGAGTGGAGCGAGTTTTTGGAAATCGGGACCTCGTTGAGCTGAGTCAGCACCACGATGTGGACCCGCTGGCACGGCGTCTGCCGAAAGAAGAATTCTCGTTTACCGTGCTGGATTTTACACGGGAATATGACCTGGAAAATCCGGACGGCGTTTGGCAGTACATTGCGGAAAAAGCACCCGTTCGGGTGCGGTTTGGAATCCATACACCTGCGGGTGTGCAGTGGACACGTCCGGACCGGTATCTGCTCAACGGAAGACCTGAATTTTCGGACAATCAGGTTACGTTCAAAGCCACCGGTTTGCTGGGTGCAATGGACAGTATTTATTACAAGGATGTGCTGGGAAAAAAGAACCTTTACGATATGGCACTGGCGGTTTTGCGGGATGCACATTTGCTGCCCGCTGCCGACGGAACCGACCCTTGGGTGATTTCGCCTACCCTGCAAAGCATCACCACCACCGGCGTGCTGCCAATTACCGGGCATGCAGCCTGTTTGCAGATCATTGCACATGCGGGACGGTGCCGCCTGTATACCGATGCGGAAAACCGGTTTCATCTGGAGCCATTTGATCCGGCGTTTGGCATGACGGATTTTGTGCTGGATTTTGGCAGTGTTTCGGAGGGCAGTCAGCAGGCTGCCAAACTGCCCGGTCTTCGGACGGTGGAGGTCAAATGCCGTGGCCTTGCAGCCGAAGAACAGCGGGCGACCCTGTTTGAGGGAAGCACCGACGAAACCCTGCTGCACGTTGAATTTCGGCCGGCACAGCAGGTGGAAGTGCAGGTAAGCAGCGGTCAGCTTTTGGAGAGCCAGATCTATGCACAGGCAGCAGATATGACCCTCTCGGCGGGAACCAAACAGGTGACCGTGACCGGGGTTCCGCTTCGGGAAACATCCACCGTGTTTCAGTTTCCGGTGCAGCGGGAAGGGGCGGCGGATACCGAACAGAATCCGCTGATCTCAGATGAAAAAAACGCCCGGGAACTGGCACAGCACACCGCCGATTATTTGCAGCTGCGCAATACCTACGATATGGAATACCGGGGCAATCCGGAATTGGAAACCGGCGATGTGATCGAGACAGAGACCCGCTTTCTGCCCCGGCTGAAAGGGCTGATCCTGACCGATGAAATCACCTTCAACGGGACGCTGCACGGCCGGGTGAAACTCAAGGGACTCAATCCGGAATCCCGAAGGAAGGAGTGTGAGCAGAAATGAAAAAAACCGATCTTGCACCGCTCATTTATGACCGTGACCGGGCGGATCTGGTCCGGGCCCGGAAAATCAAGCGTAAGATGCTTTTGCAGCAGCCGCTGACCAGTGCAGAACAGCAGGAATGGAACAGCGGGCTTCGGGGTGCGCTCAATTATACCGACCTCAACCGGATGGAAGAATGGACGGCATTCCTTGCGGCTGCAATGGCGGTGCCGATTCCGGTTCGGCCCGGGAAAAACTGGCAGCCCAGAGAGGTGATTTTTCAACCGGATCTGGACCGGATTGTTGAAAACGTGATGGCGTTGGGCAGAGGATTCGGCTATCCGAGAGGGTGGCATTACCTGGACCCGGAAGCTTCGATGAGTATGAAAAAACTCAACGATATGGAGTGGGATCTGGCCCTCTGTGCAAAGCGGCTGGAGGGCGGCGGCAGAGAAGGAGAAAACAGATGAAAGATCGAGTTTCACAGAATCCCGGACGTGTGAAAATCACGCCGGAAAACGGAGGCACAGCCTATTTTGCAAAACTGGAAATGGCCGACAGCCCCACCGATCCGGGTACCCCGCTGAACCGACAGACCCTGCTCAGCGAAGCAGCGGCGCAGCAGCTGGGTCTGGACCCGGAAACGGCAACCCCCAGTGAAGCATTCGGACGGATCGCAGCCGGACTGTCCAACACCTATAGGGTGACCCTTGCAGCCAATGGCTGGAGCGGGAGCGCATGGGAGGGATATACCCAGACGGTGAACTGTTCCGGCATCACCGCACAGACTGTGACCCTGCCGCCCGTTTATCAGTCTTCCGGATATCGGGAAACCGACATTGCGGCGCGGGAAGCATTGGGTATGATCGGCCGGGTGGAATCGCTGGACGGTCAGATCCGGGTGACCTGCTGGGAGGACCGGCCCAGTGTGGACTTGACCATTCAGCTGATGGAGGTGAACTGAGATGGCAGAGTGTCTGGTAAATGCACCGGGTGGCCTTTGCGGTCGGGACAAGCAGGAGGTCCGGAACTGGATGGTGGAAGGTCATTCGGTTTTGAACGGCCGAGTGAGCGGAAGCATTCCGCAAGTGACCGGAGATGACCAGGGCTATGTGAACGGAATCGGCAATGCGACCGAGGGCGAGGTGTGGGTCCAGCCGCCGAAACAGAGTGCCTACTACAACGGCGCACGCTGGCTGAAAGGCGCGGTCCCGGAGCTGACGGCGGGCAATCTGCGGGCGGGTGTGCGGCTGCCTGGCGGGCTGGTGGGCAGTTTTACGGCAGACGCCACCGCCCGGGCCGAGGACCTGCTGACCGGTAAGATCGCCTATGTAAACGGCGGCCCGATCACCGGCACTTATGTGCCTCCTGTATACGGTGTGTCGTATGTAATTGCAATGGGCAATTCTTCGCAGTATGACAGCGGCGGTGTACACAGTACCGCCGCTACAGGTCTGGGAATCACCTACAATGCACAGGTACTGGATGCAAGGGCATATACGGATACGCTGACCATTTTGGAATCCGGATATTATGCCATTTATCTGATCGGCGTTGTGGAGCGATACGTCAACAAAACTGCCTGGTCGGGACTGCTTGTTGACGGTGTGTTTTCAGAGGATGAAGCATATGGTCCGGTTTCGGAAAGTTTGAGCGGCTGCCCGGAGTTTGCGGCAAGGTCGTTCAACCGTGTTTTTCATAAATGGCTGGATGCAGGGCAAACCGTGCAGGGATATGCATGGGGCGCAAATAGCACACTGAATTTTGCATCCGTTGAGATGAGCATTTTAAGGGAGTGACACAATGATTCGAGCAATGGATATTTCCAAACATCAGGGGGCGTTCGAACCCGAAACCGCAAAAGCACAGGGCGTTGAAACCGTGCTGCTGCGTGCCGGTTACGCCGAGAACCGGGACCCCAAATTTAAGACCTTTTCAGCCGACTGCGCAAAAGCAGGACTGCGAACCGGTGCGTATCTGTTTATGACCTGGCACTACCGCCAGAACAACGGCGGTGATCCCGCTGTGGCCCGTACCTATATGGAGCAGCAGGTGGATGCACTGCTGGAGACTCTGAAGGATTCAGGCGTTACAAGCTGGGTGGCACTGGATCAGGAACTGGAAAAGAATTACACGATGGGCCTTTCGCCCGAAGCCAACACAAAGCTGCTGAACGAAGCAGCGGCCCGAGTGCGTGCGGCGGGATACATTCCCTGCGTGTACGCATCGGCCTATTGGCTGCAAAATCAGCTTTTCACAAACCAGCTCACCATGCCCATTTGGGCGGCGTATTATTACGAGAATGAGAAGGCTTTGGACTTCGATCAGGTGGGCCCGCTCAAGTCGATCAACACCGACTGGGGCCGGTATCTGCTGAGCCTGGGCGGTCAGCTTTGCGGCTGGCAGTTTTCCAGTGTGGGCCATGGCCCGCAGTATGGCGTGAAAAGCGCAAACGTCGATCGGGATTGGCTGTATTATCAGCCGGAAGATGCAATCAAACAGGAGGAAGAACAGATGGGATTTGAATTCAGCGAAGGAAAAGAATTGGTCGTTACCAGCCCCGGCAAGCCGGCTTGCGAAGCCTTTGTGCTGCCGGATGTGAACTCGGGTGCCGTGGCCCTGCCGATGGACAGCCGCTGGCCGATTACTGCGGAAGGCCCCATTCAGTGGGCCGGCGGTATGAAGGGCCGATGGGTGAAGATCCTGAAAGAAGCAGAAGAATTGTATGTGCTGGCACTGCCTGACCGCTGCCGCATGGAAGAGACGGCAGGCAACCCCATTCGCATCATCGGCAGGGGAACCGCACAGCAGTTTGCACAGGCTTTGAATGAATACATTTGGGAGGTAGGTGTATGATCGAGCCCAACACCGCCCGCACCCTGAAAGCGGGAGTCACGGCGTGCAGTGCGGCGGTAACCGCTGCGCTGGGCGGAGTGGGCTGGCTGGTGCTGTTGTTTCTGGCTGCCATGACGGTGGATTACATCACCGGTTCGGCAGCTGCTATGAAAAAGGGAGAATGGTCCAGTGCTGCTGCACGACAGGGCCTTTGGCACAAGGGCGGCATGATTGCCGCAGCTGTTGGTGCCGGCGGATTTGACCTGACCGCTGGCCTGCTGATCGAGAGTATGCCCGGTCTTGGATTGCCGTTTGACTATCCGGCGTTGGCACTGTCGCTGGTGCTGAGCTGGTACATTCTGACCGAGATCGGAAGCGTGATGGAAAATGCGGAGACGCTTGGTGCACCGGTACCGCCTTTCTTTGAAAAAATGCTGGCGGTGGTTACCCGTCAGCTGGAAGAAAAAACCGACTTCGAGGACGACGAAGATCAGGATGCTGCCCATGTGGTACTGAAAAAATAAGAAAGCGGCAGACAGAGAGAATTCTCTGTCTGCCGCTTTGAATAATCTGCCGTGCTTAATTTTGAATGGAGGCAATCGCCTTTTCGAATTCATCAAAAGAAACGCCCTCGGTGAAGGTCATGGAAAAAGAGAAACCGTCATGCTGCCAAACTGCGGAGTTCAATAACTCGGGAGTATGGCCTTTGAACAGGATTGCGATGCCGTTCACTAGGCGTGTTTCCTGGAACGCATAGTTGGTATAATCACCGGAAATATCCCGGGCCCCGGCGGCTTGCCGCAGAGCACAGATGTTTGCCTCGCTCCGATACTTTGTTTCGGCCAGCTCGTGCTGATAGGCTGTATAGGTGACGGTCTGTGCATCAAACGGAAGATCGGAAATGTCTGCTGCTTCAAAACCGACCAGATCGGACAGTTCTGCAAGTGACTCTACCGGAAGGATCGGGTTGGTGACCTGAGGATGCAGGTTGGGTTTCTTTGCTGCTGTGGGAAGATAAAACAAGCCCAGTACAAATACAAAACAGGCGGTAAGGGGAAGCGCCTTTTTCAGAAGGCGTTTGATCTGGAATGCGGGCCGATTTTTGGGATCACAGGCATGTTCGACGCTGCAAAGGATGCGCTGACGCATTTCGTCGGTTACTTGGATTTGTTCCATGATCTGATTGTATTTGTCACTCAAAATCATACTCCTCCCGTAAAATTTTTTTCAGCAGTTGACGGCCTCTTCTCAGGTCGGAGCGAACCGTGGATTCGTTCCGGTTCAGGATGCGGGCAATGTCCAAAGAAGAATAACCCTCATAGTATTACAGATGGATCGCTTCCAGCTGTTTTACAGGCAGCTGCTTTACGGCATGCCACACAAAAGACAGATCCTGCTTTTCGGCTGCCCGCAGGTTGTCGTCCGGCTCATCCGCTGCCCGGATGGCATGGTATTTGATTTTGTTTTTGCACAAATTGGCTGCCACCCGCATGAGCCAGGCTTTTTCACAGGAGGCGTTTTCAAAAGTGGGCCTGTTTTTCAGATACCGGATCATCGTATCCTGGAGGATATCTTCGGCATCGCTCATATTGTGGAGATAGCTGTATGCAAGGCGGAGAATGCTGTTTCCGTACAGGTCCAATAATTGGTCTGCTTTCCGGTCTTGTAGGCAGCGGCAAGTTTTGCCGGATGGTTCTTTGCTTTGATGCAGAATGGAATCTGCAAGCAGGAATGCCATTCTGCGCAGCAGCGCAGGATGAGGCAGGACAGACTGCCCCAGAAAGATTTTAGCGGCAATGCTCTCCAACCGATCACCTTCTTTCGCAGATTCGTTACAGGGTGGTTTCGCTGGTTACTGAATGCTGGATATCAGATCTGTGATGTGCTCCTGCTCCATACCTCCTTTTGAAACCACAGAAAAGGCATGATCGCCGACGGTCCAGATGGCAACATTGATTTTGCCGCTGCTGCCTTTTACGGTAACGGTCAGATCGTTCACGGCGATTTCTTCGACCGTGTCAAAAGAACCATACTGGCCGCTGATGTCATCCTGTCCGTTTGCTTTGCGGATACGCAGCTCCTGCTGCTCGGTTCCGGTGTATACGATCTCAATCATTTTGTTTTCCATTGCGCGGATTTCGGTGTCGGTTACCCAGTTGGGCAGACGGGCAGGCGGGGTCATTTCAAAGCCCGCAATTTCGGCTGCGTTATTCAGGTCTTCGCAGGATACAAAAGGATTGGGGATCTGTACCTGTCCGGTACCGCCAACGCTTGCGGAGGAATTCTGTGGACCTTTGCATGCAGTCATGGATAAGACAATGACAGCACACAGCACCATCGTCAGAAACTTTTTCATGTTCAGTTCTCCTTTTTGATTGTATTTGGAACGCTTTTCCTCTCGTTCTGTCTTAGAAACAACTGAGACCGCAAATATGTTGCAAAGCAGGCGGATTTCAAGAAAATTCATTCAAAAATCGGATGCAGCCGATAACCGCTCACAGGCTTTGTACCGCTTTCAAGAAAAAAGTCTCTGTCTGAGATGAGTATTGGTAAAATGATAAGCCACCAGGGAGGGAATGCAAACTTTTTGTATTTTTAGGTGAAAGTAGAATTAAGAAGATGAAGGAAAAATTATGGGTGATGATTCTTCGGAAACATTTGATGGAAGCTGTTTGTTTTGCCTTTTATATGATACAATATGATACAAAGAGAGGGGATAAAATGGATAGCTTTGGTATTTATATTACTCCGAAAACCGGTTTCGCCGATAAAAAAGCTCTTCTAAAACTTCATGTGAATTTATGGGAGCTAAGCAGCAAAAAATGTTTTATTGATTTTGGTATTTGGGTCAAAGAACCGGATAGTATTAAGAATATTGTTTTTACTGTTCCGTTTTCAGTAAAAACAGAAGATTTTGAAGACTTAATTCCGTTAATGGCAGATAATACAAGTCTCAATAACTTGATTTTTAATCGTGATGCAACAATAACATCGAGTTCGGGATTGGGAAAAAATAAAAATACATTATGTACATTAACTATTAACACGGCTGAAAAGCCAGAAAAAGCAGTGCTTTGTCCAACTAGCTGCAGCCAGGTAAAGGTTCATGAAAGTAGAGAATGTTCAGAGCCATTTACTATAATAAGTATGGATATACCCACTAGGGTAGAATCGGCTGAAGATAGTCCGGGTTATGACAGTGTATATTTTCGCTTTAGATTAAAAAGTCCGGCGTTAAAAACGAAGCTGCTATCGCCAATTGAACGAAAAAATTCTGGATTTGAAAGTGCATTTACTAAAACAGAGATAATTGATTTCAAAATAAACGAAATCCGCAATATAGATATGCGAATGCAGTCAGAACTTCCGAAAGAAAGTTCTTTTGCAAAGATTGAGCGTGTGGATTTCTTTGTTATGGAACCAGCTGAAAATGAAGTTGCCAATATGGGAAAAAATGCAGAATGCCGTAATCTGGAGGAGGAGTGGAGTAAATATTTGCATATGGATGTGCCGCTTTCCCATATGCTTGCATATCAATGGACTAAAAAAGCCAAGACAGATGTGGAAGGACGAGACGGTACATTTACAAGTTATAGTCAATTAGTAAAGGTTACATATTCTAGTACAAATTGGCGAACACTACTTTGCTATAGCGCCGCAGTGATTCTTTTGTCTATTATTGCGACGTTTATCTATGAACATCGGCTAAGTATAAGTTTAGTGGTTTCAGGGATATCGGATTTTTTTGTAGCACTATCAGTGTTGTTTGAAAAAATAGCATCTTTCTTTGTAGACATCAAAGCTTGATTTTATCAAAATATAGTTGCAGGGTTTTGACGTTTGTGGTATAGTGTAGTATTACAAAGGAGGGCAGAATATGATGATGATTAAAAATGTTCATTATTCGGATATCCAATATGTGTCCTTCTCAAAGTTGTTCAGCCATGAGCAAGCTTATTATCGCAATGCGATTTACAATTTTCTTTGGCGCTTGAATTTTGAATATACAGATTTTCGAAAATGGTATAATGGCCTATTTTCTGAAAATGCGACTTTAAATAACGGCCGTGAAATTATTATCTGTTTTTTTCAAAATCAAATTGCCGGAGTTTCTATTCTTAAAAAGAGCAACAAGGAAAAAAAGATTTGTACTTTGCGTGTTGCGAAAAAATTCCAAAAGCAGGGCATTGGAAAAGACTTGATTCTCAAGAGTATTGAATGGCTAGAAACAGATAAGCCGTTAATTACAGTGCGTAGTTCGAAGGCGTACCAATTTGAAAAATTGTTTCAATATTTTGGCTTTAAGCAGGAATCTATCTACTATGGATATTATTCATGGCTTAGTTCTGAAATAGCATATAATGGAAATCTTCCTACTACTGAAATGGGCATGTCTTCGTTGTTGTTGACGGATATGAGAGCTTTCCTTGAATACTATATTCGCCAAGGAACGTATACTGTTGATGAGTTGTTCAATATGTATCTTCAGCATTGTTGTGAGAATTTTTTGATTTAATTAATCGAGACTAAAGACGGATGTCATAAAACCTTCTTGTGGGGAGATGGCACCCGTTTTTTTAAGTTAAGTGTGTTGATCAAAAGGTGAATATCGATGAAGAAAATACTGTTATCAATAAAAGTACCATATATAGAAAAAATTTTAAATGGATCAAAGAGATATGAATATCGGACCCGACTATGTGCACGGCCGGTAGATAAAATTATTTTATATGCAACTACACCGATTAAAGCGATTGTGGGAGAAGTTGATGTTCAAGGGGTGCTTTCTTTGGCACCAGGAGTTTTGTGGTCAAAAACTTCTGATTTTGCTGGAATAGAATATCATGATTATAAAAAGTATTTTCATAATCGGGATATAGCTAATGCATATGTTTTGGGAGAAGTAAAAAAATTCGAAAAATATATTTCGTTAAATGAGCTTGGAATACAGTCTCCGCCTCAGTCATATATGTACTTTACAGATGAAAAATATGATGCGATGTTAGAATACAGAAAATAATAATAATTACAAATGAAGAGTTGTATTAACTGGGTGGATTACGATGTATGCACATCAAAACTTTTTGAAGAAGATTATCTAAATGTTGCTTGTATGAAGTCTTCGTTTATAGAAGAGGGAAACGATGACGGAAAAACAGAATGAGTACAAATGGCAAAATACAGAATGACCGTTCTACACCTTTCGTAGAACGGTCATTCTGTATTTTATTAGACCCCATATAAAAAGGTCTATGAGTTTTTTGGTGGGCCACCAGGGGCTCGAACCCTGATAGACTCGGTTATGAGCCGAGCGCACTAACCAATTGTGCTAATGGCCCTGAAAGAGCTTTATCATTATAGCATGAAACGCCCCAAAAGAAAAGGGGAACTTTGACAAATAAAGCCGCTCACCTTTGCTGCGCTTTTGGGATCAAAGCGGGAGAGGTGAGCGGCGGATTCAAAAAAATTATTTGGTGCGGCGGGCGTCCAGTTTCTGCTTCAAAAAGGTATCCAGCATTTCCTGGGGAAAGACCGGACGGTCATAGCCGAAGGCTTCCCGGATGAAGTGCAGGGTTACCACCGTTTCTTTGCCGGAATCCATGCGCAGATTGAACAGGGTATCCATCGGCTGATTGGTGGGCTGATGCAGAGTGAAATTCAGCAGAAAAGCACCGTCCGGCTGGCGGCGGCAGGTGTACTGGAATTCATCGTCCGGACTGGCGCATTCCAGCCGGTCCAGACACTCGTCAAAAGCAAGAGAAGTGCGGTATTCCAAGTATCCGGCTTCGCCCGGTTTGTTGCGGCGTTTTGCTGCCTGCTTTTTGAGAATCGCCATAATCAGAACGGCGATCATCACAATAAGAAGCATATAAATAAGCGGCATCATAAAAGCATTACTCCTTTCGGTCTACAGGCAGAAGTTTGCGCCGCAGGACCAGATATACACAGAGGGTAACGGCACTGGCAACTGCATCCGAGATAGGCTCGGAGAAGTAGATGGCAGTGGGGTCGCCGTTAAAGAGGATGGGCAGCAGGATGGCCAGAGGGACCATCAGGAACACCTTGCGCAGCATAGCTGCAAACAGACTTGCCTTTGCCTGTCCCAGACCCAGGAAGCTTGCCTGACAAGCCATCTGAGCACCGAAGATGGTCATGCCCACAAAGAAGATCCGGCCGGCCCGGCCGCACAGCTCGATGAGCGCCAGGTCGTCGCTGGTGAACATGCGGGCAAAGGTTCCGGTAAACAATGTGCAGGCAAGGCCCATTACCATGGACAGGCTCATGCAGATGGTCAGCACCCAGCGGAATGCTTCACGCACACGCTTGTAATTTCCGGCGCCGTAGTTGTAGGAGATCAGCGGCTGAGTGCCCTGAGAGAAGCTTTGCAGCGGAATGATGATGAGCTGCAGGATGCTTTGCAGGATGGTGATGCTGGCCACATACAGGTCGCCGCCGTACCGCTGCATTCCGCTGTTCAGAACGATGGTAACAAGGCTCTCGGTGCTGCCCATGATGAAGGGGGCAAGACCCAGCGAAGCGATCCGGCCAAGGATCTTGCCGGAGGGGCGGGCGAAACGCAGACGCAGCCCGCTGTTTTTGCTCATCAGGAAATGCAGCACCCAGGCAGCGCTGACGCCCTGGCTGATGATGCTGGCAAGAGCAGCACCCCGCACGCCCATATCCAAAACAAAAATAAAGATGGGGTCCAGCACGATGTTCAGCACCGCACCCACCAGTACACTGCACATGGCAATGCCGCTTCGGCCCTGGGTGCTGATAAAGGGGTTGAGGCCGATGGCCATCTGAACAAAAAGGGTGCCCATCAGATAGGTGGACATATATTCCAGAGAGTAGCCGATCACCGCATCGGATGCGCCGAAGAGGTAGAGCAGCGGCTCTTTGAACAGCTGGAACAAAGCCGTGAGCGACACACCAAAGATCAGCAGCAGAAAAAAGCTGTTGGAAAGGATGTTGTCGGCCTTGGCTTTTTCGCCTGAGCCCAGATAGATGCCCGCCAGCGGTGCACCGCCGCCGCCTGCGAAGTTTGCAAAGGCGGTGATGAGCATGATGATGGGAAAGGTGACGCCCACACCGGTGAGAGCAGCGGTGCCTACACCTTCGATGCGTCCGATGTACATTCGGTCTACGACGTTGTAAAGACAGTTGATCAGATTAGCTGCCAATGCCGGCAGGGCCAGTGAAAAAATGACCCGCCCAATAGGAGCCGTACCGAGCATTTCCCCGGTGTTGCGCTTCAAGGGAAAGACCTCCTTTGTTTTGTCCCGCTGCGCTTGCTGGCAGGGGCAGAATTGTGTTACAATAATCAAATACGCCGCAGTACTGCGGTAAAAAAATTATAACACGAAAGGCGGGCCAGGAAAAGGGGGAAGCCTTTGCACCGGCCTTGGGAAAATGTAAGATGCAACTGAAATTATCCAAGAAAACCTATTATGTCCTGGGCGCCATTGCAGGAGCGTTGTCGCTGGTACAGGCGGTGGCTGCCGTGGCCGGTTTGGGGATGAGCCTGCTGGACAGCGTCGCTTTTGGATGCACCGGCCTGATGCTGCTGTTTCTGGCCAGCGTGAAAGGTACCCCGATGGGAGACAAGAAGCGGCTGTTCGGTTCTTTTTTGCTGCTGGTGGGCAGTATGTTTTTCAATATACCGCTGCTCCAGATCGTGCTGATGAGCCTTGTCTGGCCTAGCTTTGCTCTGCTTGAAAAGAATCGGGACGAACGATTGGCCATGCCCTGCCGTGCTGTGTTTGCCGGCGATTTTCTGTGGATGGGCATGCGTATCCTGGCAGAACTGGGCGAAGTGAGCACACTGGCCCTGCCCAGCAACCTTGCCGGTATGCTGGCAGCGGCTGCACGGCTCTGGCTGTCGGTCTGCCTGTACAAGCGGGAACGGGACGAGCGGTAAGTTTTCCAGCGCGTTTCAGGGACCTTTTCCGGCGCTGGCAGGAGATACGTTTCTTATCAGTTGAAAAGGGGTGCTTGTATGAAAAAACGGCGTTTACTGGCAGGGCTTTTGAGTCTGGTTCTGCTGTTGAGCGGATGCAGTGCGGCAGTGCCGCAGTCCGGTCCGACCGGCTTGACAGAACCGGAATCCGTACAGACGGAACCGACTGCGGAAGAGCCGATGCGGGCAGTCTGGGTGAGCTATCTGGAATGGGACAATTTCGATTTTTCGTCGGAGGCGGCATTTCGGGCGCAGGCCGATGAACTGATGCAGAACTGCAAAGATCTGGGCCTGAATACGGTCATTGCCCAGGTGCGGCCGTTTGGAGATGCACTGTATCCCAGCGAGTATTTTCCCTGGAGTCATCTCTGCACCGGAACACAGGGGCAGGACCCGGGATTTGATCCGCTTGAAAATCTGCTGGAAAGTGCACATGCACAGGGGCTTCGGCTGGAAGCCTGGCTGAACCCCTACCGTATCCGGCTGAACGCCGGAATCCCGGCGGGTGAACTTGCACCCGAAAATCCGGTGCGGCGGCATCCCGAATGGGCCAAGGAAGTGGGCGAGGGTGTGTACCTGGACCCGGCCAGCGAAGAGGTCTGCCGGTATGTGGCGTCCGGCATCACCGAGATTTTGGAAAACTACGATGTGGACGGCATCCATTTTGACGACTATTTCTATCCCACCACCGACGAGAGCTTTGACCGGAACGACTATGACCCGGCATTGGGAAGCCTGGACCAGTGGCGGCGGGACAATGTGAACCGGATGATGCATCAATGCTATGATGCGGTCAAACAGGCGCGGCCTTCCTGCCGGTTCGGCGTGAGCCCCCAGGGCAACATGGAAAACAATTACAACGGGCAGTACAGCGATGTGGCCAAATGGCTGGCAGAGCCGGGTTATGTGGACTATGTGATGCCGCAGATCTATTGGGGGCCGGGCTATGCGACCCAGAGCGGAAATACCCGCTGGGCATTTGAAAACATCACTGCCGAGTGGGCGGCTCTGGAACGGGCACCCAGTGTTCGGCTGTATTTTGGTCTGGGTGCGTATCGGATCGGCGAAGGGGACGGCGGCAGCGACAGCCAAAATCCCGCCCGCTGGCAGACCGGTCATGCCCTGGCAGATCAGGCGGCCGAGTGTCTGCGCATTGCGGATGGCTGGGCACTGTACCGGTCGGATTTTCTGTTTAAAAATGCCAAGTGGGCCGATCTGGCTGCATCTGAGGCTGAAGCTCTGGCAAAACTGAACGCAGAGTAAAAACACGCAGGAGACCGGATATCCGCAGCAGAAATCTTTTGAAATTCTTTGGAATTATACAAACAAATCCTTTTGTTTTGGATGATAGTATGAACGTGACGGAAAAGCAGCCCAAAACAGACAAGATTCGGGATTTTATGGTATAATTGTGTCTTGATGAAATAAATGCGGCTTGATTTTCGTTACAACAGTGAGAACAAGAAGAACGGCACCGGTTACACAACGCAGAAATGCGTATTTTACAGGACGAAGACATTCCATTGTGAGGTTTCGGTGGTTCCTGCGTTGAGACTGCTTTAAGGGGGATCATCCGAATGAAAAATCAAAAAGTAAAAAAGGCACGCGAGGGATATTCCGGCTGGTCGAAAAAACTGCTTTGGCCGGTGCTTTCGCTGCTGATTGCACTGGCAAGCATCGGTGCGGTGGCATCGCAGCTGAAACAGGAATCGCTGGGCGAAATATGGGCCCGTCTTCGGGAGGCAAATCCGGTGTTTCTTGCGGCAGCGGTTGCGGCGATGCTGGGATTTATCCTGTTTGAAGCGCTGGCTCTGCGGGCAACCTGTGCGGCCTTTGCACCCAACCCGAAAATCAAAGACAGCTGCGAATGGGCAGCAGCCGACATCTATTTTTCGGCA
>SAMEA104404097__coassemble_1052_pt1 | contig 24419 bp, 24 predicted proteins | sample SAMEA104404097__metabat2_low_PE_069 | metagenome-assembled genome bin SAMEA104404097 (sample SAMEA104404097) | Balaenoptera acutorostrata
TGTCCGGTGGTAACCCAGGTCTGGGGGTTCATGATGATGGCCGCGTCCAGACCTACGTTGTAGGGGCTTTCCTGAACAAACTTTTTCAGCCATGCTTTCTTCACGTTGTTCTTGAACTCGACACCCAGAGGGCCGTAGTCCCAGCTGTTGGCCAGGCCGCCGTAAATCTCGCTGCCCGGATAAACAAAACCACGGTTTTTGCAGAGATTCACGATGGTCTCGAAGCTTTTATCACGACTATTCATTTTATTATCCTTCCTTTTATCCGCGAAGCTGGCTGCCCCGCGGTTGATTTAGTCCTTTTCTTATCTTACGGCCCTATGTCCGGTTCGTCAAGCACAATCCGCCGAAATCCGTTTAAAAACGGCCGTTTTCCCGATACCCGGCCGTTTCTGTCCGCAGCTAACAAACAGAGTTGTTGGAACGGATGATTTTCTTTTGCATTTTTGCGAACCGTTTCAATCCATTCTGGATTCTGCACGCTTATATCGGCGTACCTGCACTCACAATCGCCAGTATTCACCCGCAAACAGTCGTTCTTTCGCAGCCAACTGAATGATTCGGGTAGCACAGTGTGGATCTTTTTTCATTCCTGCACGGGCCCAGTCGGTCATCAGTCCGATCATTGCGTGACTGTAAAACCGGGCAATCACTTCCTGGCTTTCCGAATCTTTGATTCCCATTCGCTCATAGTGTCGTTTCGCGAAAAGCAGCATCGACTGTTTGTAGTAATTCACCAGCAGCTGGTACAGCCCGCGGGGACCCGGATCGTTGAGGGCGCTCATATAAAAACCCTTTTCCTTTTTCATATGCTCACAAAGTGCAATGATGCTTTCCGGCCATTTTTCCTCGGGCATAAACGGAGCCAGAATCGGTTCCAGTTCCATATGGAAGATCCATTCCAATACATCGTACTTGTCCTTAAAATAATAGTACACCGTATTTCGGCTGATATCGCACTGTTTTGCAATTTCAATTACTGTGATCTTTTCAAAAGACTTTTTTTCGCTGACTTCTTTGAGGCTTGAAACAATGGCAAGTCTTGTGAGATCTGCCGCGGACATGATTTCACTTCCTTTTTATTCTTTCGCTTTTTTTATTATACAGTATACAGTAAAGCGGTCTTTTCTTTCAAGAAAAGAAATTTCGGGATATTCCCCTTTGCTGCTGTTCAAAAATCAAAAAAGCCCCCGTGAGCAGATACTCACGGGGGCTTTTCGGTATGTTCGGAATTGAAAAGATCTTACTTCAGCAGCTCACGAACGTAGTTTGCAATGGTCTCATCCTTGCAGCTTGCGAAGAACAGTTCCTGGAACTTCTCGCCTGCAACAGCACCCTTAACCAGATCCTGATCGATAGCATCCAGGCACTCGGTCAGAGGACGCAGAGTAACAGCGCGAACGCCGTCCAGGATCTTCTTGTTGCGCTGCTCAGGAACAACGCGCTCCTTGGGGTAGCCCTGGCCGTGACCGAAGCCGAACAGCTTCTCGAAGATGTAGGTCAGGTTCAGCTCACCGCCCCAGCCGAAGCCCTTTGCAAAGGGGATTGCAATGGCGTTGCCGTCGTTTACATGAGCAAAGGTGTAAGCGTCAACGGGATCTTCAACGTGACCGCAGATAACGCCGGGGAAGCTGTTCATAGCCAGCATAGCACCCTCGCCGGTGCCGCAGCCGGTGATAACATAATCAGCAGCGCCGCTGTTCAGCAGGATAGCGCCCAGGATACCAGCCTGAACGTAGGTCAGCTGAGCGTCGTCCTCAGCAGTGTACATGCCATAGTTATCTACGGTGTGGCCCATGGGCTCTACAACGCTCTTCAGGGTGTTCAGGATCAGCTCGTTCTTAGCTGCCTGGCTGTTCTCGTTGATCAGTGCAATTTTCATTCTAATTTTCCTCCTGTTTTGCATATAACAGACAATCAACGCTGTTTGGCCTTATTATAACAGATTTTATCATCCGAGAAAAGGGTCTTTGTCCCATTCTCCGGTTCCCTCCCAAAAAGAAAGACGAATCATCAAATGCCGCCGAATCCGACGGTCGCTTATGCCTGCTGATTTTCCAGCTCCTTCAAAACGGTTTTGATTGCCCGGATGGTTGCTTCATGGGTGTAGGTACGCTGGTATTCATCTGCCATCGGCAGGCCCATCGGGACACCCGGCCGCCGGTAGCGCATGGGACCGTCCTCGGTGCGCTTGCCGGATGCATGGAACTGAGTCAGCCCGTGTTTCGCCAACAGCCGCACATTGCCCGGTCCTACCCCGCTGCCCGCGAGAATCTGAATGCGGCCGGCCGCTTTTTTATTGAGTTCTTCCAGCAGTTCTGCGCCCTTTTCGGCGGTGGCCTGCTGTCCCGAAGTCAGAATTGTATCAAAGCCCAGCCGGATGGCTGTCTCCATCGCAGCAAAGGCATCGGGAGTCAAATCAAAGCAGCGGTGCAGAGTCTTGTGCATCGGACCGGCAGCCTCCATGCAATCCCGCAAAAACGCCTCGTCCAGTTCGCCGTCCGGAGTAAGCGCACCGATCACCACCGCATTCACGCCCAGTTCTCTACAGTCTGCGATCTCACGCAGCAAAATGCGTTTTTCGGCCGGGGTAAAGCAAAAATCACCAAACCGGGGCCGCAGCAGCACATTGACCGGAATATCCACCGCATCCAGCACTTCCCGGATGCAGGCGGTGCTGGGCGATGTACCGCCGATCATTAAATCCGCGCAAAGTTCGATCCGGTCGGCACCGCCGGCCTGTGCATACTGCGCTGACTCCACCGAATCGGCGCACACTTCCAAAAGATAGTTCATTTCTGGGAACACTCCCTCTCGTTTTTTTCCATGATAAACGCTTTGCCGTTTGTTTTCAAGCGTTTGGCGTTTGTTTTCCAATGGCAAAAGGTCTTTGCAAATTTCGGCGCTCGTGTTACAATTATTTATAGAATTTAACAGAGCAAATCAAGGCGGGACCCTGTGCGGCATCTGTGCTGTTCCGCTTTCATTCCGTCCAGTCCCATTTTCAAAACAGGAGGAGTGTTTTCCATGATTGCCAATTATCACACCCACACGCGCTGGTGCAACCACGCAGAGGGCGAAATCGATGATTATGTTCGTGCAGCGGTCAACAACGGTCTGGAAGCCATCGCCATTACTGACCACGTTCCCCATACTGCAAACTTCGACCATTCGCGGATGCGCTGGCAGCAGTTCCCCGGCTTCAATGCCGAACTGGACGCAGCCAAACGCCGCTATGCCGACCAGATTCAGGTCATCAAAGGTTTTGAATGCGAATACTATCCCTTCTCGCTGGACAATTACCGGATGTTCCGGCAGAAATACGGCTACAAGTTTTTGATTCTCGGTCAGCACACCAACAAGGACCGCACCCAGGACAATTTCCGTGCCAAAGGGCAGGCCGAATTTAAAATGTATGCCGACGATGTGATCGAGGGACTGGAAACCGGATTGTTCCAGATGCTGGCTCATCCGGACGTGGCGCTCTGTGGATACGGTGAAACCGATGACTTTGCACTGGAGCAGATGAGCCGAATCTTTGCTGCCTGTGCACGGCTGAATATTCCGGTTGAGATCAACGCAAACGGTCTTCGGGATCATCGGCGGTATCCGGACCGCAAAGTCTGGGAGCTTTCGCGGGAATATCCTCTGACCTGGCTCATCAATTCGGACGCGCATCAGGTGGAATATCTGTGTGACGATGCCGGTGTGGGAGCAGCGGAACGTTTCGCCAAGGAACTCGGTATTCCTGTTACCGAACGCATTGACTGGCTGAATTTTTAACCGAAACAAATCAAACACCGGGCACCTGAAAAAAATCGGATGCCCGGTGTTTTTATTTTGGTTTTATTTGGCTTTTATCGGCACAGATGCTCCTTATAGAAGGGGTCATTCATGTTCCGCAGCCACTGGCACACGCGCTGTTCCAGGCGATCAGCCAGTTCGTTCTCACCGGGCTGTACCACGGTGGGATGCATCTGGAGGGGATCTTCCTTCAGATCATACAGCAGACGCTGCATCTTGGGCTCCACGTCATAACCTGCATCGATGACGTAAACATAACGGTTGGTGCGGATGCCGCGCCAGCCTGCGCCCAGAGTGGTCTTGCCGTGCTCTGCGAACTCCTGGATCACATTGAACTTACCGGGGCATGCATAGATGAAGGAAGCCTTCTCTTCGTCGGTCTGTGCCTTCTGGATGTCCTCGGAGCAGTCGATACCCTCAATGGTATCGGGAACTTTCAGGCCCATCATGCCCAGCAGAGTGGGGAGCTGGTCCTGGCTGCCGATAACGCTGTCACAAACGCCCTTGCCAATGCCGGGGCCCTTTGCAACAAAGGGAATACCAATGGATTCTTCGTACCAGCTGTGCTTGCCGATCAGGCCGTGGCTGCCCATGCTGTCGCCGTGGTCAGCAGACAGAACGACCAGGGTGTTTTCTTCCAGGCCCAAACGCTTCAGAGCATCCAGCAGACGGCCGAACTGAATGTCCAGACCGCTGACAGCTGCATAGTACTGCTTCATGGTCCAGATCATTTCGTCCTTGCTGCGGCGGAAGTCCTCGTGGGTGTGGCCGTGCAGGTTCTCAAAGTCAACATTCTCCTTGATGGGCAATTCCATATCGCGGTAGATGTCCATATACTTATCAGGGATCATATCATACGGGGGGTGCGGGGGGTTCCAGCTGATAACGGCAGCAAAGGGCTTGTTGGGGTCACGCTGCTCTTCCAGCCACTTGATAGCCACATCCGTCTCGTGTTCAGGAGACCACTGGTCAACCTTAATCATCTCAGGGGTATCCTTCCAATAGTGGGGATGCTCGTGATGATCGTCGGCACCGTAAGAATACCAGAAGTCAAAGCCATGACGGCGAACGCCCGGAGGAGTAAATGCATCCCATTCACGGGCACCGGATTCCGGATTGTCAGAATGGTTCATATCGGGCTCGTCCAGATGCCACTTGCCAATGTAAGCGGTCTCATAGCCGTTATCCTTGAAGATATCGCCCATGCCATATTCGCTGTCCTGCAGGCGCAGGGGGATACCGGTCTTGCAGTTGGTGAAGAAGCCAACTGACTGGGGATATTTACCGGTCAGCAGGCAGGCGCGGTGGGGCGAGCAGAGCGGGAAGGTACTGGTGCAGGAGGTGCAGCGTACACCTTCTTTTGCAAATTCGTCCATGCGCGGGGTCAGGACAGGGTCGTCCTGAGCGCAGCCCATTGCGCCGCGGCGCCACTGGTCGGCAAAGACGTAGAGCAGGTTCATCTTTTTATTTTCCATCTTAATTCTCCTCTTCGTAATAGTACGATCCAAAAAGCATCGTTGTCTGCCCCTATTATAATGCATCTGCCAAGTTTTTTCTATATTTTGCGGCTTTGCATTACTCCGTTCAAATTAAATAGTCAAAACCACAAAAAGAACGGCCTTCTTTTCACCACATTCTATCAGTTGATATTGTCCACGATCAGCATATTCAGTTTTTGCCAGCGGCGCAGCTCTTTCTGAGTGAACAGCAGCCGTTCCCGAAGTTCCTCGTATCGGTCACTGGGTGCCAGAGTCACCAAACATTTAAAGGCACAGGGCATCAGGTCCGCACTGGAAATTCCGCACAGCAATCCTTCGGTAAAACTCCGCAGTTCCAACGGGTTAAAGATATACAACAGATCCTGTTCCAGCTTATTGTACTGGTTCACAAACGAAAAGCGGATGAGCATATCGCTGTAGAGCACGTTTCCGGTATAATACACTTCGCTGCTGCGTCCCGCACTGGTTGTGGATCGGATGGCCATGGATGCATCGCAGCTGCTGTCCTCGTTGCGCACGTTCTTATGAATGTCAATAACTGATTCTTTCAGCCGGTCATATCGTCCATCATAAAAATAAACATACAGCCGATCTGCCTTGAAAAACGGGCTCTCTCCGTCCCGCTCCACCACACTGTATACCTCTTCGGGTTCTTTTTCCTGGTGATAACTGGCCAGCTGACTCAGTTCTACTTCCAGAACCTCTGCAATTTCATACAGGGTCTCCACGTCCATAGTAATCTCACCGTTTTCATATTTGCTCACGGTTGCCCTGCTTTTATGGACGGCATCTGCCAGCTGCTGCAAGGTCATCTTTTTCATCTTGCGGTAATTCCGGACTCGTTTTCCGATATATTGATTGATCGTTTCCATAGCTCTCTCCAAAAAGTTTCGTTTAAATATGCATTTTTGCAAAGTTTGGGGATTTTACCGAACAAAACCTCTGTACTATCTCTTATATTCTATCACAAAGAAACCTTTGTGAGTAAAAGTTTCTTTAAAGTAAATTTCTATTGTTTTGTCAAATTGTCTGTTTCCGCCTATAGTAAGAGAGTACTTTCTAGGAAATGGGGTCCTGATTATGGATACAAAGAAAAAAAGCAACTTTACCAGTGCAATCGGTTTTGTCCTCGCCGCAGCAGGCAGTGCTGTGGGTGTCGGCAACATTTGGCGGTTTCCTTACCTGGCTGCCCGTGACGGCGGCGGTTTGTTTATACTGGTTTATCTGGCATTGGTCCTGACTTTTGGATTCACCCTGCTCACCACTGACATTGCTTTGGGTCGACGCACCGGCCAGAACGCCTGGCACGCTTTCGCTTCGCTGCGGCCCAAGTGGGGTTTTCTCGGAAAGCTTACATTCCTGGTACCGGTTCTGATTATGACCTATTACAGCGTCATCGGCGGCTGGATTTTGAAATACGCCGTGGTTTATCTCACCGGCCAATATCATCAGGCTGCTGAAGATGATTTCTTCACTTCCTTTATCACCAGTCCGGTTTCCCCGATCGTGTTTATGCTGCTGTTCCTCGCACTCACCGCTTTTGTTGTTTACCGGGGCGTTGAAAAAGGCATTGAGAAATTCTCCAAGATCGTTATGCCCTGCCTGCTCCTTATGATTATTGGTATTACCATTTATGCGCTCACCCTGCACCACACCGATGCTTCCGGCGTTACCCGCACCGGTCTTCAGGGCTTGGCCGTTTATCTCATTCCGGATTTCACCGGTCTGACTTTCTCCCGTTTTCTGAACATCCTGCTGGACGCCATGAGTCAGCTGTTCTTCTCGCTGAGTGTTTCCATGGGCATCATGATTACCTATGGTTCTTATGTAAAAAAAGATGTAGACCTTTCCAAATCCATTACACAGGTTGAATTTTTCGACACCGGTGTTGCTCTGCTCTCCGGTATGATGATTATTCCCGCTATCTATGTTTTTGCCGGCACTGAGGGCATGACCTCCGGCCCCAGCCTGATGTTTGTTTCTCTGCCCAAGGTCTTCTCTTCGATGGGAGTTGCTGGCATCCTGGTTGGCATTGCCTTCTTCCTGATGATTCTCTTTGCAGCACTTACTTCCTGCGTTTCCATCCTGGAGACCCTGGTTGCCACTTGCATGAAGCTGTTCCATTCGACCCGCCGCAAAACCAGCCTGGTCATTGCCATTATCTCCGCTGTCAGCGCTATTGTCATCTGCCTGGGCTACAACGTATTCTACTTTGAACTGACCCTGCCCAACGGCTGCGTCGGTCAGCTGCTGGATGTGGTAGACTACATCAGCAACAGCTTCCTGATGCCGCTCATTTGCCTGCTCACCTGCGTTTTTGTAGGTTGGGTCATCAAACCTAAGTTCATCGCCGAAGAAATGGAAATCGGTTCTACCGGCTTCCGCCGCAAAAAGCTCTACTCATTCATGAGCCGGTATGTTGTTCCGGTTATCATGGTGGTTCTGTTCTTCCAGTCTACCGGATTTTTGAATCAGGCATCCTGAGTTTTACAAGGTTTTTAAAACATTTAAAATGCCGAAACGTGTTTGCGTTTCGGCATTTTTTTGTGCTTTTTACTATTCTGCATATTGAAAAGGCAACTTGGTTTGTGTATTATAAAGCTAATTATACAAAGGAGGTTTTTTCCTTGATTCGATTCGATTTCCGTCTTATCTCCAGCCTTGAAAAAGTTCTTCCGGACCAGCCGCTGAAGGCTCCGGAAGTTTCTTCACTGACCCTGTTTGCCAACGAACGGGGTTCCTTCCAGTTGGCTTATTCCTGCAAACGTGAAGATACACTGCTGTTCAGCCCGTCTGCATCCATTTCCATCGAAAGCGATCTGGGGCCGGCTCTTATCTGCCGCAGTGTGGGTCTGGTACCCAGCGATTACCCCTGTCACAGTGTCACCGATGATGACTACATCACCACCCGTCCCGGTCTGCTGCCCGATCTGCTCCGGCCAGTGGACCTGAACCAGCCGGTCAAGGTCATCACCAACCAATGGCGCGCACTCTGGTTCACGGTGGATGCTTCCCAGCTGACCCCCGGCCAGCACACCATTCATTTCACCTCTCGCTTTAAAAACGACGATACCGAAGAGACGGTATTTGACCAGACTCTCACCGTCCAGGTGCTGGAACGTGCGCTGCCACCGCAGACCCTTTACCACACCGAGTGGTTCCATGCTGACTGCCTGGCTGACTATTACAAAGTCCCCGTATTCAGTGAAGAGCACTGGCGTTTGATCGACGCATTCATGGCCGCCGCTGTTCGCTGCGGTGTCAACATGCTGCTTACTCCGGTCTTTACTCCCCCGCTGGACACCGCCCGCGGCGGTGAGCGCACCACCATCCAGCTGGTGGATGTGACCTATGAAAACGGAACCTACTCTTTCGGCTTTGAAAAACTGCACCGCTGGGTAGAGCTCTGCCGCAAAAACGGCATTACCGAAATTGAAATCGTCCACCTGTTTACCCAGTGGGGTGCCGAGTGTGCACCCAAGATCATGGTTTGGGAAAACGGCACCCTCTCCCGTCGGTTTGGCTGGGACACCCCGGCTGTGGGCGGTGAATACACCAATCTCCTGCATGCTTTCCTCCCCGCACTCAAGGCTGAACTGGCCTCGATGGACATTCTGGATCACACCTGGTTCCATATTTCGGACGAGCCCTACGACAAAAACAAAGAGACCTACGGTGCCGCCAAGGCATCGGTACAGGAACTGCTGAAGGGCTGCAAGGTTATCGATGCACTGAGCAGTTTTGCACTGTATCAGGAGGGCATTGTTGAAAAGCCGGTGGTATCGGCCAACCACATCCAGCCTTTCCTGGAAAATAAAGTTCCCGGCCTGTGGGCTTATTACTGCACTTCGCAGCCGCTCCAGGTTCCCAACCGTTTTATGGCAATGCCTTCTTCCCGCAACCGCATTCTGGGCGTGCTGCTGTATGTCTTTGATATTGAGGGCTTCCTGCACTGGGGCTTCAACTTCTATAACTCCCAGTATTCGATTGCACCCATCGACCCGTTCCGGACCACTGACTCCGGAGAAGCATTCCCTTCCGGTGATCCCTTCCTGGTATACCCTGCACCGGACGGAACCGCCTGGGACTCCATTCGCAGTGAAGTTCTGCACGATGCCATGCAGGATGTACGGATGCTGCGTCTGGCTGAGAGTCAACTGGGCCGGGAGCGCACTCTTGCGCTGGTCACCGAAGCCGCCGGTCAGGAACTTCGGTTTGACGATTATCCTCACGACCCCGCTTTCTTTGATCGTCTGCGCGGTATGATTCTGGATGCACTGGATTGATTGCTTTCTAAAACGCAAAAGGCCCCGGTCGGCAGAAATCTGCCGACCGGGGTTCATTTTTTTATTCAGTCGATTCGGATGTCCAGACCATCCAGAAGTCGGGTCACTTCCGGGAATGAAAAACGCGCTTTTTTCAGCTTGTTGGTTTCCAGATCGATACGGTATCCGGTGGCCCTGCGAAAATCTGCACTGCTCAGATCGCATTTAAAAAACTCTGTCTGATCCAGATCACAGTCCACAAACCGGCTGGTCCTCAGATTGCATTCACCAAACAGCGACGACACGATTGTATTACCGGAAAAATCGAACTTTACCAAATTCAGCTCTACAAAATTGTTGTATTTCATCTGGCAGTCCTGCACCTCTTCCAGCGGCATCATGTAGCCTCCGCCAATCAGAATTCCCCAGTTGATGCCAATAAGCTGACATTGATAAAACCGACTGTCCATCATGACCGTATGGTCGGTTTTTGGCTCTACGATCTGGCATTTCTTAAATGAACAATCGGTAAACTTGCAGTACTCGATCACGCATTTTTCAAACTCACAGTTTTCGAACTGACACTCCACAAATTCACAATCGGAGAGCCTCTCTTCAATCAGTACCTGGTTGGAAAAGGTCTTTCCCTCCCAGTATCGTTCCATTCCTTCCGTTCCCCTTTCCGTGCGGTGCTTATTCTATTTATTAAACCACATTCCCGCCGGAATCACAACGGCATTTCTTCTGCTGTTTTCTGATAGACGATGCGCTCCGTACCGTTTTCCACGGTTACGATACCGCATTGTTGAAAGCCCAGCTTTGTCAGCAGATTCTGCATCACCTGATTGTCGCGATGGGTGTCGATGCGCAGATTTCCGCACTGCTCAAACGTCCAGTTCAGACAAAATGCACCCACACCTTTCACAGTACCGCCGGAGGCGACCCGATGCACTACACTGTAGGGACGGTCATTCAGCCACTGACCCTGCCGAATTTCGGCATAGGTGCTGTCCGGACCCTCATTGAAATAAAAGGTTCCGACCGGTTTTCCATCCTGTACGCACAGATAGCTGTGTCCGTTTTGGATATCGTTTTTAATTTTTGCCTCACTGGGATCGGCAGTACCCCACTGGGTAGGATTTCCGTGTTCTGCCATAAAGCGGCGGGCATGGTCATAAAATCCCATCATCACCGGCAGATCTTCCATTGCTGCTTTTCTGATTTCCATTCAACGTACTCCTTTATACAACTACAGCCGTACCGGACGCACTGACCATCAGCATACCGTTATCGGCACCCAGCACTTCGTAATCCATGCTCACGCCGACCACCGCGTTGGCTCCCTGTGCAGCGGCACGCTGCTCCATTTCCCGGAGTGCGGCGGTCCGTGCCTCAGACAGTTCTTCTTCATAGCTGGCACTGCGGCCGCCAAAAATATTGCGCAGTCCTGCGCCCATATCCCGGAACATATTGATGCCGGTAATGACCTCGCCGAACACGATTCCCCTGTACTCCCGAATCTGCTTTCCCTCGACGGTGTTGGTGGTGGTAACAATCATGGATGATTCCTCCTTTAAAAATTTGTTTGCTGTCGGAATTATTTGTCCTGATTATACCACTGCCCTCCCTTTTCGTACAAGAATGACACCTGAATTTTCATTTAAAAGGACCGGGCATTCTAGGGAGATTTCGGCTGACCCTTGCTTTTCAAAACGTTCAAACTGTGCTATACTGTTTCCGTTATTCATAAAATCAAAGATTTTTTCTTTGGACTGGTTCGCAAACTTCCCAGGATAAAAAACCAAGTATCGCAAGATTGGAGAATGAATATGAACAAACGTTTTTCTGCACGCTTTCTTTGTCTGACCGCACTGGGTGCAGGCCTGAATGTGGTCTGTGCGTTTGCCGCTATGTTTTTGCGGCTTCCTATTTATATGGACTCGGTCGGAACCATTTTGGTAACTGCTCTGCTTGGTCCAAAATACGGCATGATGGCCGGTCTGATGGGCAGCTTTCTGAGCGGACTCACTTTTGATGTCTACTCGTTCTACTATGCCCCGGTCCAAATTCTCACCGCCGCAATGGCTGGTTTGGTAATGAAATCCAAATGGGGGCATGGCTGGCGGATGATCCTAAGCGGCATTTTGGTTTCACTGCCCACTTCGCTGGTCAGTGCTGTTATTACCGCCCTTGTGTTCGGCGGCCAAACCTCTTCGGCCTCTTCGTATCTGGTGGTGCTTCTTCACAATATGGGACTAAATCTGACCATCTGCTGCTTTTTGGTTCAGATTTTTACCGACTATCTGGACAAGCTGGCAGCCATGACCTTTACACACCTGGCACTTAAGAAAGGAGTTTGCAGAATTTATGGAACGCTACAGCCGAATCACCAATAAAAATCAACGGGAAATCGTCCTGCTCAAAGCCCGTCCCTGTGCATGGGGCCAATGCCGTTTCTGCGATTACATCGCCGATAATTCCAAAGATATCCCGGAAATGGTCCGGTTGAATCGTGACGTTCTCTCCCATGTAACCGGTGAGTTCGGCGTGCTGGAAGTAATTGATTCCGCAAGCTGTTTTGAGTTGCCGCAGGAGACCCTTGAAGACATCCGAAAGGTCATTCAGGAAAAAAAGATTCAAAGGCTTTTTCTCGAAAGTCATTGGATCTACCGCAGCCGTCTGGATGAAATGCGCCGGTTCTTCGGGATTCCCATTGTATTTAAAATCGGTGTGGAAACATTCGATGAAAATTTCCGGGAAAATTACCTCAACAAACACGCTGATTTCAAATCGCCCGAGCAGGTTGCAGAACTGTTTGATTCTCCCTGTCTGATGGTCGGCATCAAGGGACAGACGAAAGACATGATCCGGCAGGATATGAAAATCCTGAAAGAGCATTTCAAACTTGGTACGGTCAACGTATACACCAACAACACAACAGACGTTACGCAGGACCCCGAACTGGTCCGCTGGTTCCGTGAGGAATTTGGCTGGCTGGACAATGACCCTGCTGTAGAAGTCCTCTGGGAAAACACCGACTTCGGTGTCGGAGACTGAATTTTTCTCTGTTTTAAAAATCGAAAAGGCCCGATGGAACGCATTGTTTCCATCGGGCCTTTTTATTTTACAGCATTTTAAAACAGGCATTGAGATAAATCATGTGTGATACAACTGTGATCGCACTGCGGAACATTTCTTTTTCCAGTGAAGAGGTCACACCCAAATCTTCGATGGTATCGGTGAGACCAAAACGGCAGAACAGAACGTTCTCCATCTCCATACAGAAATAGTCATAGGCCACCTGTTTGGAATAGATTTCCCTCTGTCGGCAAAGCATCTGCTGGATGCATTCCAGCGGTGCCGCATGTTTGAGAATGGTGATGCAGATGAGATATCCGATCTGGTCTGCATAGTACAGTTTCTGTACCGGATTTTCCACCAAGCCCTGTTTTACATAGTTGCGGATCATCGAGCTGGTGATCTCAATATTTCCCAAAGGGGCCAGACAATCATTGATGTATTGTTCGGTTTGTTTCAGATAGAGCCCACCATTAGGGAGCTCGGCATACCTGGGCAGATGAAAACCGCGCATCAAATCTGCCAGAGCCTGTTTTTGTTTTGTATCCATAGCCCTAATTATAAGCACCCGTCCGGGGAATGTCAATCGAATCGGCGGCGAGAGGTTTTTGAAAAACCCTTGACGAATTTTGTCCGATGTGGTAGCATGGCATATAGGCTTTTCTAAAACCTGTATAGAGCTTTCCAATATCCTATATGGAATTCTTTTTCAATTTATCCGTCTGTTTTCACACCGATTCAAAGGAGGGGCCCTTATTATGGAGTCACCCAAAAAACCGATTTCCCGCACAAAAAAATTTATCTGCTGGAGCCTGTCCGTTCTTCTCGCATTGGTTCTGGCACTTGCAGTGGTTGTATTTGCCGTATGGCACAATGAACTTGCCACCCTTTTCAGCATTCAGCTGCTCCGTGACCGGAACGACGCGCACAATGACGGCGCTGTTTATTCCATGAAAGTCCATGGTGACTTTTATCTGGAGGATTTTATTGAACAGGGCGGCACTTCCAACGATGATGAATTGATTGAGTTCATTACCAGCCACCTGACCAAAGGTCTTTTAAAGATCAACATTCAGGACCCGGAAATTGCCTGTTCTTCCTTCACTGCCCGGGGTGCTGACAACGATATGCTGTTTGGCCGCAACTATGATTTTTCCAAGACCAACACCTGCCTTGTGTTCACGGAAGCACAGAAAGGCCGTCACGCTACCATTTCCACCACCGACCTGCAATTTCTGGGTCTGGACACCGAAAAAAACATGAGTGGTCTGATTGACAAGATCACCGCACTGGCTGCTCCGTACATCCCGCTGGACGGCATCAATGACGCCGGCGTAAGCTGCGGCATCTATATGACCTATCAGGGCGGTGAATCCACCCTTCCGACCGACCAGAACACCGACAAACCGGACTTTACCTCCACAACACTGCTGCGGCTGATTTTGGATTATGCCGACAGCGTGGAAGACGCCGTCGAGATTGCTTCTTCTTTTGATCTGCACGACTCTGCAAAAACTTCTTATCATTATATGGTTGCAGATGCAAGCGGCCGCAGTGCCATTCTGGAGTGGGTCGGCAAAACCGATGCTTCGGACAATGACGGCAGCGCCCGTGAACTGGTGGTTACTTACAACGATCAGGATTCTCACATCGGCGACTTTGAAGCTGCGTCCGATCAGCAGGTCATCACCAACTTTATTTTGCAGCCCGGTTACTACGATGAGTCTCCTGCCGAAGACAAAAAGGGCTTCGACCGTTACACCCGTCTGTGGGAAGAACTCGACCGAACCGGTGGACAACTGCCGGATGACCAGGCCGCAATGGATCTTCTGCGTATTGTTGGACGCCGCAGCTGGAACAATGATGACTCCAACGGCTGCACCGTTCACAGTGCCGTTTACAACCTGACCGACAAAACCATGCTTTGGGTCTCCAACGAAAATTTTGACGATCCTTCTGCTGTATTTGAATTTGGTTTTGAACACTGATTTTTCAATGCATACAGCGGCCCAGTCAGTTCTGCTCTGACCATCTGTACACAGGATCACCTCTCCCTACTATCCAGCTGTTTCCTGTTTTCAGCTCGTATTCCTGATCCTGTTCCGTTGTATATAAAAACCGGCAGCATCCCATTTTGAGATGCTGCCGGTTTCTGTTTTATGAAAGCCTGTCCAAACACAGTCAGGCTTTTTTTACTTATCCTCGCCGTTAGCAATGATACGTGCTACATGCACACCGCTGGCAGATGCATGAGACAGAGAGTGAGTGATGCCGCTGCCGTCACCGATCACATACAGGCCGTCGTACTTGGTCTGCAGGTTTTCGTTGACCAGAACTTCCATGTTGTAGAACTTGACCTCAACACCATACAGCAGGGTCTCATCGTTGGCAGTACCGGGAGCGATCTTATCCAGAGCGTAAATCATCTCAACGATGCCATCCAGGATACGCTTGGGCAGTACCAGGCTCAGGTCACCGGGGCTTGCGTTCAGGGTCGGAGTCATGAAGGACTCGTCAATACGCTTCTGGGTGCTGCGCTGACCACGGATCAGGTCGCCGAAACGCTGCACGATAACGCCGCCGCCCAGCATGTTGCTCAGGCGGGCAATGCTTTCGCCGTAACCATTGGAATCCTTAAAGGGAGCGGTGAAGTGCTTTGCAACCAGCAGTGCAAAGTTGGTGTTGCCGGTCTGCTTTGCAGGATCTTCGTAGCTATGGCCGTTTACAGTAACAATGCCGTTGGTATTCTCGTTTACAACAGCACCCTTCGGGTTCATGCAGAAGGTACGAACCAGATCGCCGTACTTGGGAGTGCGGTAAACGATCTTGCTCTCATACAGCTCATCGGTCAGGTGGGAGAAGACCTCTGCGGGCAGCTCAACGCGAACGCCCAGGTCCACACGGTTGGACTGAGTTTCGATATCCAGATCACGGCAGACCTGTTCCATCCACTTGGAACCGCTGCGACCGACCGAGATGACGCACTTTTTACCGGTGTAGCTGTTGCCCTTGCTGTGAACCTCATAACCGCCGTCCACAATTGCAACGGATTCAACCGGGCTGTCGAAGAAGAACTCGACCTTATCCTTCAGGTGGTTATACAGGTGCTCCAGAACCACATAGTTGATGTCGGTACCCAGATGACGAACCGAAGCGTTCAGCAGGTGCAGATCGTTCTGCAGGCAGATCTTGCGGAACTTGCTGCCGGCAGTGGAGTACAGCTTAGTGCCCTCGCCGCCGAATTCCATGTTGATCTCGTCCACATATTCCATCAGTTCCAGTGCTTTTTTCTTGCCAATGTATTCGTGCAGAGTGCCGCCGAAGTCATTGGTGATGTTGTATTTACCATCCGAGAATGCACCGGCGCCGCCGAAACCGCTCATGATGGAGCAGCTGGGACAGTGAATGCAGGACTTGATTTTATCGCCGTCAATCGGACAGTGACGACGGTTCAGTGCGTGGCCGCCCTCAAATACAGCCACTTTCAGTTCCGGGTTGAGCTTGACCAGCTCAAAAGCGGAGAAAATACCGCCAGGACCTGCGCCGATGATGATTACATCATAATTCATAACGTTTCCCCTCCATAGGCAAAAAAATAATGGTGACTGAGCATCCCAATAGCAAAGCAGTCGACCATTCACGATTTCGGTGGCAGCCCGAAAAATTGCAGACTCCACCCTTTTCATAGGTACGCTCTATTATACCACACAACACATTCTTTTGTAAAACAATTTTCTGGTATTTTTATTTCGTATTTTTGTGAATTCAGCAGACTCTATTGATTTTTCGGTCTTTTTCGAATCTTATTTCTATCGATACTGTAAAAAAGCTCTCTTTTGTTTTTCAGTTTCAAAAAGCAAAAGAGAGCCGCAAATCAAATTTTGTTTTTATGCTTCGGCCTTTTGCGAGAAGTCCTTGTTTACCACATAGATGCCGATGCAGACCAGGATCAGCGAAATCAGGCCCTGAATGGTAAATGCCTGATTCTGTTCTTTCAGCAGCACAGCGCTCAGGATCACACCGAATACCGGGTTCATAAAGCCGTAAACGGCAACCTTGCCCACCGGGTTATGCTTGAGCAGGATGCCCCACAGCGAATAGGCAACAGCCGAAATCATTGCCATATAAATCAGCAGAAGTGTGGAAGACACAGTAAAGCCGTGCAGCTCACCGCCCATAGCAAAGCCCACAATGGCCATGATGATGCCGCCCAGTGCAAATTGATAACCGCTTAAGGTGACCGGATTTTCCTTCTGACCATACCGCTTGATAAGTACCGAAGAAAGTGCATAAGACAGGGTGGACAACAACACACAGCCTTCGCCCATGAAGGTCATGGAACCTTCAATACCCGCACCGTTCAGGTTGATGAGCACCACGCCCGCAAATCCCAGCAGACAGCCCAGGATTTTGCCCTTGCCCAGTTTTTCATAATGGAAGACAAGAGCCGACATCAGGATGGCCAGGAATACGTTGGAGGCTTCAATGATGGATGCCTTTACACCGGAAGTATTGGCAAGGCCGATGTAGAACAGCAGATACTGAATAACGGTCTGGGCCATGGAAAGTTTGAACACCATTCCCCAGGAAGTATTGGCCGGAAACAGCATTTTCCGGCTGATGGCACTGCCGATGGCAATGGTCAGAACGCCGGCTAATGCAAACCGGGCACCGGCAAACAGGATCTGAGAGGCAATATCCGCCGATGCGATGCCGAACATCTCATATCCGATCTTGATACAGGGAAATGCGCTGCCCCACAAACAGCAGCAAACCATTGCAAGCAGGGCCACAACCCAGTTTTTTTGCAGCATAGCTTCTTTGTTTTTCATACGTTTGATTCCTATCTCTTTCTTCTTTATACATTGTTTGCACTGCCTTATGGGGCCGCTCCATTGTCTTTGCGGAACGTGCCCGTCCATCGGCAGATGCTTGGTAAAATCGGGATGCCCCATCTTGCTGGTCATTTCGGGATTTCAGTGTCAGCCTGATTTTACATTTATGATTACGAACTGTTTTTTTCTTTTTATGAAAGCCGCATTATTCCTTTATCAGATAATAGGTTTTGCGGTGTCGATACAGTGCAGCCAGCGAAATTACCGCCGCAATGGCTTCCGCCAGCGGAACTGCCAGCCAGATGCCGTCTGCACCAATCAGAGCAGGCAGTGCAATCAGCGCCGCAACCAGCAGCACAAAGGTCCGCATAAACGAAAGCAGTGCCGAAACAGCCCCGTTGGAAAAAGCCGTAAACAACGCCGACGCAAAAATATTCAAACCGGTGAACAGGAAGGAGCTGGCGAACAGATAAAATCCGTATACCGCTAAATCCAGTACATAGGGATTCCCTGCGGCAAAAACCATTCCGATGGGATGGGCCACCACAAATGCCATCAGAAAAACTCCTGCCGAAAGTACTGTGACAAAAATCATGCTGATCTTAAACAGCTTTCGGATCTGCTGTTTGTCTCCGGCGCCGTATTTGTAGCTGAAAATCGGAGCTATCCCGTTGGAATAACCCATAAACACCGCGGTCAACACATACTGTGCATACAGAATAATCGAAATTGCTGCCACGCCTTCCTCCTGCAAAAAATGCAGGCCCACAATGTTGAACAGCAATGTGGTTATCGCCACCGCCAAGTTGTTGACCATTTCGCTGCTGCCGTTGACGCAGACCTTCCGTAAAACGTCCAGCCGGAGCCGGGGCTTCACAAAATACAGCACTCCCCGGCGCTGGACCCAAAAATAAGCCAGTCCATACAGGGCCGTGATGGCATACCCAATGGCAGTTGCCAGTGCGGCACCGCGTATGCCCATATCGAACCGGCCCATAAACAGCGCATCCAGCACAATGTTTGCAACACCGCTGAGCACCGTTAGGGTCAAACCCAGTTTGGGCTTTCCGGTCGTTACAAAAAAGGTCTGGAACAGCAGCTGAAACACCGCCAGCGGGGTGGACAAAATCATAATCAGCAGATAGTCATAGCACATCTGATAAATGACCGGGGTCGCCCCCAGAAACGTCAGCATGGGTTCGATGAACAGCCAGCCGAAAATGGTAATGAGGGCGGAAAGCACACCGCCTGCCACAATTATCAAAGTGAAATTTTCTTTTGCGGCCCGGTCCTGTCCCAGGCCCATATGCAGCGCAATCACAGCACTGCCGCCGCTTGCCAGCATGACTGCCACCGCAATGACCACGCTGGTAAAAGGATAGACCACATTCAATGCAGTCAGCGCCATTTCTCCCACCAGATTTGAAATGAAGACGCCGTCCACTGTTTGATAAAGCGACATGAACACCATCATAATCATGGTGGGGATGCTGAATTTCATCAGGCTGAAAAAGTTGAATTGTTGTGCAAAACGGTTTTCTGTCATTGTATTACCTGTTTATCCATGATTCTCAAAATTGTTGCAAAGCTTATCCGATCTCTTTTTCCAGACAGTTCAGGAGCCGTTCCTGAAGCTGAAAAAAGTGTTCGCGTTCCTCCGGTGTCAGATGCATCAGAGCATTTCCTTCTGCCTCCATCAGCGTCCGAATATGCCGGTCGCAAAAGATGTCGCCCGCAGGAGTCAATGTGATGTTCTTTTGTTTGTGCGACCCTTCCGCATAAACCAGTCGCAGCAGGCCGGATTTTTCCAGGTTTGCCACAGCGGCATTCACCGTTTGTTTGGAATAGCACCAGTTTTCGCAAAAAGAGTTTTGACACAGCGGCTTTTCTGCCTCACAAAGTGCGTACAAAACCCAAAATTGGGTATCCGTAATCCCTGCCTTTTTGGCACACCGGTGATAGATCTCATCCTGTTTTTTTGCAAGCCGATTCAGTCGCGATAACGCTGTATTCATGAACAGTCCTTCCCTTTCGGATTTGTAAGAACCAAACCTCCCCGCTCAGAGGATGGTCTGGATCTCCTCAACTGCCTTGCGTTCAAAGTGACGGGGAGACGGTTCCGCATCTTCGGCTGCATAGCCCACCGGGAAAAGCGCAATCAGCTCATAGCCCTGCATTTCCGAATAGATCTCTTTCAGCTTGGGTGCATCAAAATGGCCAACCCAGGTAGTGGCAAGACCCAGATCTGCAATCTCAAGCATCATATGCGTTGCCACAATGGCACCGTCCACCTCTGCAAAATTTTTGCCGTCAAACTCCCGAACCCAGGCGTCTTGCTGCTTATAGCCAATCACAAAGAATGCATTTGCACCAAAGGTGTGTTTGGTCACCTTGCAGATGTTTGCCTTTGCTTCTTCGGATTCCATCCGAAAAATCTGAAACGGCTGCCGATTGACTGCGGTCGGAGCCTTTTGGGCGGCTGTGACAATCTGATCCAGCAGTTCTTTTTCTACCGTTCGATCCGAAAATTTCCGACAAGAATAACGCTTTTCTGCCAGTTCCTGAAAATTCATTGCTTTGTTTCCTTTCTGCTTCCAAATTTATTTGGTCAGATGTTCGTATTTTGCGTTCACCAGTTTTTCCAGCGAACGAGGATCGATTTCGACCTGCATGCCGATCTTTCCGCCGGAAACATAAATGGTTTCCCAGTCCAATGCGCTCGCATCCACCACCGTGGGGAATACCTTCTTCATACCAACCGGCGAGCATCCGCCGTGTACATAGCCGGTCAAGCCCAGAAGATCCTTCTGTTTGAGCATTTCGATCTTTTTTACACCCACAGTTGCCGCGGCCTTCTTCAGATCCAGTTCATGGTCGCCGGGCAGACAGAATACATAGTATCCGTGGTTATTGTCTGTTGTAACCAGGGTCTTGAACAGCCGGTTTGCAGGCTGACCAAAATACGCTGCAACATCGACCGCCGCCACCGGACCGTTCTGCGGATATTCGCGAATGGTGTAGGCTACCTTTTCCCGATCCAGAATTCTCATTGCATTTGTTTTTGAAGCCATGTCAAATCCTCCTGTATAATCGATTTTAAATACACATCTGTATGATAGTCCCAAAAAGGACCATCGTATTATAGTCCCATTCCGGACTATTGTCAATTGTTTTGCACTCTGTATTTTTCTTTTTGATGTGGTATGATATAAGAAAAAACAAATCGGTCCCTTATAAAAAAGGAACCGATCTTTCTGTTTCTTCTGTTTGATTGAAAGGAGCCCCCATGTCGAACATCATCCCCATTCAAAGCATCGACCAGCCCGAACTGGACGTGTATACCCGCCTGACTGAAAATCAGCTTCGCAGCCGTGTGGAACCCGAAAAAGGCATTTTTATTGCTCAGACTCCCAAGGTCATCGAATGTGCCCTGAAAGGCGGCTGTGAACCGCTTTCTATTCTGGCGGAACAGCGTCAGCTGGAAGGTCAGGCCAAAGAGATTTTCCGGCAAGTCGGTGACATTCCGGTTTATACCGGTGACCAGCAGACGCTGGCTCAGCTCACCGGTTATCCCCTGACCCGCGGCATTCTCTGCGCCATGCGCCGTCCCCATCTGCCCAGCCTGGAGTCGCTCTGTGCTGATGCCCGCCGCATTGCCGTGTTGGATAACATTGTAGATGCCACAAATGTGGGTGCTATCGTCCGCTCTGCGGCAGCTTTGGATATTGATGCCGTGCTGGTCACCTCCTCCTGCTGTGATCCTTTCAACCGCCGGTCGGTTCGGGTCAGCATGGGTACCCTGTTCCAGGTACCCTGGACTGTTGTGGAATCGAAAAGCAAGTGCGAAGAACAGCCCTGGCAAACCGCTCTGCGGGAAAAAGGCTTTAAAACAGTCGCTATGGCTCTGCGGGACAACTCGGTCAGCATTGATGATCTGACTCTCTGTGCCGAACCCAAACTCGCCATTGTATTGGGCGGCGAAGGCTGGGGCCTGCCCACCTCCACCATCGACCATTGTGATTATACCGTTCGCATTCCCATGTCCCACGGTGTCGATTCGCTCAATGTAGCCGCCGCCAGCGCCGTCGCTTTCTGGCAGCTGCGGAAAAAATAACTCAGCAAGTACAACAGGAGCCGGAGCAGTTATGCTCCGGCTCTGTTGTTTTGTGTATGCGCTTTGTTTGATTTCTGCCGCCGTTTTTCCTGCTTTTCTTTGTCAATTCGGCACGATAAATTCATGCATTCGTTATCGCAAATCGGTGTTTTTATTTGCATATTCTGCGGACTGTTTCGGATGATTTGCCTGTTCCATGACGTCAAACATGCGTAACGGAAAACTTAACAAAATTTTTATTATTGCATTGCCTTTTTTGTGAATTTGTAGTATATTATATAGCACAACCTGGTATATTTGTTAATGCGGCAACTTTTAAGCCTACCTTTAAAATTTACAGCGTATCATAAAAAAATGTGGAAAACTATCCAAAATACATGAATTTTATCAATTGATTTTCCAACAATACTTCTGTATAATAACATAGTTTGCCCCTGATAGTAAAAACTGTTCAGGGAGCCTGTAGAAAAGGAAGGTTTATTACTTATGATGGCTCAAATTGCTGCCCTCATTATATTTGTCGCAATGTTTGTCCTGGTTGTGACTGACAAAATCGAGCGGCATTATGTAACACTCGGGTGTGCACTTCTCACACTGCTGGTGGTGTTCGGATTATGCATGCATAGTCCCAGCGCTATCATGTCATCTCTGAATCTGCAGAGTATTATCCATACCGATTTCTGGTATCAGGCAGGAGCAGCAGCTCCTTCTGTAGGTATCAACTGGGAAACCATTTTCTTCATCGCTGGTATGATGGTTATGGTCGAAGGTATGGCAGACAGTGGTTTCTTCCGCTGGCTGTGCATGACCATTGCTAAGGCTGTTCACTATCAGCCCACTCCCATCTTCTTCACCTTTATGATTATGGCTGCTGTGCTGTCCATGTTCATCGACAGCATCACCGTTATCATGTTCCTGGCTGCCGTTACTATTGAACTGGCTCGCCTTCTCAAGATCAATCCGGTGCCTTTGATTCTGTCCGAGATCTTTTGTGCCAACCTGGGCGGAGCCGCTACCATGTGCGGTGATCCCCCGAACATCATCATCGGCACTTCTCTGGGTTACTCTTTCACCGATTTTCTGATGAATACCGGTCTGATTTCCCTGCTTTCGATGCTTGTTATCGTTCCCTTCTTCTATTTCTGCTTCCACAAGGAGATCAAGGGTCAGTCCGTAATTCCCGATCAGTTCCCCAATCCGGCAGAAGCAATCACTGACCGCCGTTCCTTCACCATCAGCTGTGTGATTTTCGGTTTTGCTGTGGTTCTTCTGGTAACCCACGCACAGACCCATCTCACCGTATCCTGCATTGGTGTGGTAATCGCTCTGATTACCCTGCTGGCTTCCGGCAAGCGTGCCAAGGATTTGCTGCGCCGAGTAGACTACAAGACCCTGCTGTTCTTTGTTGGTCTGTTTGTAGTAGTCAGCGGTCTGGAGCAGACTGGTGTTCTCGAAGTGCTGGCTGACTTCATTTCTCGTGTAAGCGGCGGCAACGCAATGCTCGTAGTTGTCATTATTATGTGGGGTTCTGCAATCGCCAGTGCCTTTATCGACAATATTCCTTTTGCAGCTACTATGATTCCTGTCATCCGTACGCTGTCTCAGGTTCAGGGCATCGACCTGAATGTCATGGCATGGGCACTGTCCATGGGTACCGATATCGGCGGCAACGCTACTCCCATCGGTGCTTCTGCTAACGTTGTAGGTACCTCCATTGCTGCAAAGAGCGGTCATCCCATTGGCTGGGGCAAGTACTGCAAGTACATGGCACCCGCTACTGTGATTGTTCTTGCTATTTCCACACTGGTTATCTGGGTCCGCTATTTCTAAACGGACCTGACAAATAAAGAAATCAGTAAAAAGAGGAGGAATTCTCATGCGCGATCAACTGATTATTAGCTTAGGTCGTGAATTCGGCAGCGGCGGACATGAAATTGCACGTCGGCTGGCGGAGCGTTTCAATCTGCCTCTTCTGGAGGAAAACATGCTTCAGAAGATTGCCCAGGAGAAGGGCATGGACACAAATGCTGTAGGTCACTATGATGAGAAGCCCAAGCTGCATGGTGTATACCGCACTGTTCATGGATTTAACAACTCTCCTGAGGAAGCAGTCGTACAAATGCAGTTCCAGTACCTGAAGGAACTCGCAGCTGAAGGCAAGTCCTTCCTGGTTGTAGGCCGCTGTGCAGAAGAAGTTCTGAAAGATTATGACTGCATGGTTTCTATTTTCGTACTGGCAAATCCCGAGTTTAAGCTTGAGAGAATCATGGCTCGGGAAGACATCAGCCGAGAGAAAGCCCTGAGCCTGATGGAACGTAAGAATCGGAAGCGTAAGGTCTACCACAACCAGTACTGCAAAGGCAAGTGGGGAGACTCCCGAAACTATGAAATTTGCATCAACAGCTCCAAGCTGGGCATTGAAGGTACTACCGATATGCTGGAAAGCTATATTCGAGCACGGATGCAGACTTTCAAAGAAGACTGATTCAAAAAGAACCACATCGCTACGATGTGGTTCTTTTTTGTTGCCTAACTTCATTGTGAAAATTACACATTTGCAACTGCATTACTGCAAGGTCATCAAATTCAAAAAAGCCGTGAACGCCTAAGACGAGAAGAGGAGCCGGAGCATTACGCTCCGGCTCCTCTTTGTTTGCTGAAAGTTCAAGAATATGAAATCTGCGTCGCTGTAATCAAAGACCAGGGCATTCCAATCGAATCACACGCTTTCCCTTTTTCTCTGCCAGGTCAGTAAACTGTGCAGCACCGCCCCAGCTATGGGTAACATAGGCCACCACACAATCCGAAGCATCGATCATCCATC
>SAMEA104404097__coassemble_1541_pt1 | contig 18836 bp, 14 predicted proteins | sample SAMEA104404097__metabat2_low_PE_069 | metagenome-assembled genome bin SAMEA104404097 (sample SAMEA104404097) | Balaenoptera acutorostrata
GGTCTGCCAGGGTGCTTTTGCCGTGGTCAATGAGAGAAAGGATGCAGAAATTGCGAATGTTGTCTCTTGCCAAAGATGTACCTCCCAAATGCCCGCAGGGGGCTTTTTTATTCCGTGGCCCAAAGGCCGTTTTTCAAAATCAAACCAGTTTGTAACCCATTCCGCCGAGCAGATCCAGAGTTTTCTGGTGGTCTGCCGGGTCAGGAGAAGCGCAGAGCGCCTGATTGATGGCAATTTCACTTTCCAGGAAAGCGGAGTGCAGCAGAATGGCATTGGACACCACACAGATGTTGGTTACAACGCCGCACAGCTCAATCACTTCAGGTTCCGGTCCTACAAAGCGGCTTACAATGCCGGGCAGTTCCATGCTGCCAAAAGTGGGTTTGTCCACAAAGGTGACCTGTTCGTTTACCGTTTTCTGATACTGGTACAGACTGCCATACAGATTCCAGCCATAGGAACCTTTGATGCAGTGGGGGACCGGCAGGAACCGGCCCTCCCGGGAATCCAGATAATCCGAATCATGGGTATCACGGGTGAAGATGACCTTCCAGCCATCAGCCAGAGCTTTTTCCACCCGGTCAGCAATGGGCTTTTCCAGAGCTCGAGCCTGTTCAAAACCCAGAGGACCCGAAACAAAATCGTTTTGATAATCTACAACAATCAGGACTTTACGCATTTTTCCAGCCTCCTGTGTTTCCTTTTAAATAGTCAATCACGGCTACAGCTTCACCGCCGCGGGTGTAAATGCGGGGGACACGCAGGGCCAGACCGCACATGACTTCATAAGGGATAGTGCCGGATTTTTTGGCAACGGATTCAATGGAATCAGCCGGACCTTCACCACCAAAAATCGTGGCAGCATCGCCGCAGTGTACATTGGGAATGTTGGTTACATCCACCATCATCTGATCCATGCAGACACGGCCCAGAACCGAAGCGGGTTCACCATGAAGAGAGCAGACACCCTGACCGCTCAGTGCGCGGGGATAGCCATCTGCATAACCAACGCAAAGAGTTGCAACCTTCATCGGCTTTTCGGCGGTAAACTTCAAACCATAGCTGAGTGCCTGGTGGGGTTTGAGTTCTTTCACCTGGCTCACAGCAGATTTGAGGGTGAGTACCGGGCGAAGACCATCCATGTGGACATCATCACTGGGGTCACATCCATAAAGGATGATGCCGGGCCGGACCATATCCAGACCCCAGTCCGGATGTTCAACGGTGGCGGCAGAATTGCAGCAGTGAACCGTTTCCAGGCTGCGGCCACGGGATTTCAGATCTTCCACGACCTTGAGGAACATCTCATGCTGCTGATTGGTATAAACAATATCGGACGGAGTGTGGCTGTCGGCTACCGCAAAATGCTGGAAGATACCGGTAACGGTAAGACCCGGCAGATCAAAGCAGGCATCCAATGCGTCTGCGGATTCAAGAACGTCCTGAACGCTGCGGGCGGCAAAGCCCAGACGGCCCATGCCGGTATCTGCCTTGAGATGCACTTTGACGGGATACTCCGGACGGGAATTTTCGCTCAGAGCTTTTGCGTAGTCGATGCTGAACACGGTCTGAGTCAGGCGGTGAGCATACAGCTGTGCGGCACAGGTTGGGTCTGTGCGGCCCAAAATCAAAATGTTGCCCTGAATGCCGCAGGCACGCAGATGCACGGCTTCCGAGAGGCAGCTGACGGCAAACCATTCGGCACCGGCTTTTTCCAGTTCCCGGGCAACCACGTCATCACCGTGGCCATAGGCACCGGCTTTTACCACAGCGCAGACCTTTGCGGGAGCTGCGTGGGCTTGAATTAGCTGAAAATTGTGCACAAGGGCATCCAGATCAACTTCGGCCCAACAGTGCTGTTCGAACTCCATAGGAACACCTCACATTTTTCCGGCCCGGCAAAGCGGGTCACTGCCCGGAGCCCAGCCGTCCAGGTCTGCCCCACGCAGGGCACCTAGCATTTTCTGCCGGAAAGCAGGGTCACGAGCACACATATCTGTAACAAAATCTTTCATTTGCTGCCGGTGAGTCTTGCCGTCTACCGGGCAGGGGCTTTTGACAACCGGAAGAGAAAGTCCGGCGGCTGCGGTTTCCACCTGGGATTCGGTCGCCAGGATCATCGGGCGAATCAAATACAGGTCCCGGCGGGACAGGTAACTGACCGGCGAAAAACAGCCGATCCGGCCTTCGCCCCAAAGATTCATATAAAAGGTTTCCACTGCGTCATCCAGATGGTGACCCAGTGCAACACGATTGCAGCCCAGTTCTTTGGCGGTGGTGTGCAGAAGACCGCGGCGCATCTTTGCACAGAGCGCACAGGGGTTCTGCTCGGCACGAACATCAAACACCACATGACCGATGTTGCTGCGCACCACATGAAACGGCACCGAATAGGAAGCAAAAAGCTCTTCCAAAAGGGTGTAGTCGGTGGGGACACCGCCAAACTGCGGGTCCAGACTGACCGCAACAAGTTCAAAGGGGATTCCGATGTACGCTCTCAGACGAGCAAGACCAATGGTCAAAGCCAGACTGTCCTTGCCTCCGGAAACTCCTACGCAGACTTTATCACCCGGCTGGATCATTCCATATTCCTGAATTGCACGACGCATGAGTCCTTCCAGTTTTCTCATAGTTTCATCCCCTTTTAATATGTATTATAAGGCAGCTTTCAAAATTATACCATACAACGGCTTGAAATGGTATCCGTTTGACGTCCGCTGTTTTGTCCGAAAAAGCCCTTCTTCAGCAGAGTTTTGCAGGTGCGGGCAGCTGCAAAACCCAAAGAAAGCAGAGAGGCAAAGGCGGAAAAGCTCCATTTAGCGGCTATTATACCACAGCTCGAGTCAGAATGCACAAATTTTCTGCAAAAATTTTTAAAAATAGAAAGTTAGAAAACGAGAGTAAACAAGAGAAAACAAGAGTATAAAAGAGCTGTGTCAGGACCAATTAAAATATTGAGAAAAAGTGCTTGACGAATGCGGGCGGATGCGATATAATTCAACTTGCGTTAAATCACGCAAATAAAAGCGTTTCAGCGCCCCCTTGTTTTGGCGGGCGCAGTAAAATCGAGGAGGAAACACGATATGAGCACTACTCTGGCAAAACCCGCCCAGATCGAGCGTAAGTGGTACATCATCGACGCTGCCGGCAAGCCCCTGGGCCGCGTTGCTGCCCAGGTTGCCGTTCTGCTGCGTGGCAAGAATAAGGTTACCTTTACTCCCAATGTGGATTGTGGCGACAATGTTATCGTTATCAACTGCGACAAGGCTGTTCTGACCGGCAAGAAGCTGGAAAAGAAGTACTATCGCACTCACTCTGGCTGGATCGGCGGCCTGAAGGAGATCCAGTACAAGACCCTGATGGCTGAGAACAGCGACAAGGCTATGTACGTTGCTGTTAAGGGCATGATCCCCGCTAACACCATCGGCGCTAAGGCTATGACCCGCCTGCACTGCTACAAGGGTGCTGAGCACAACAATGCTGCCCAGAAGCCCGAAGCATACGAGTTTTAATAGGAGGCAATAGAGTTATGTACGAGACTAAACCTTATTTCTACGGCACCGGTCGTCGTAAGAATTCCGTTGCCCGCGTTCGCGTTTACAACGGCACCGGCAAGATCACCATCAACGATCGTGACATCAACGATTACTTTGGTCTGGAGACCCTGAAGCTGATCGTTCGTCAGCCTCTGGCTGTTGCTGACGTTGAGGGCAAGTTCGACCTGGTTATCCGCGTTAACGGCGGCGGTGTTGCTGGCCAGGCTGGCGCTATCCGTCACGGCCTGTCCCGCGCTCTGCTGCAGTACGACGAGAACCTGCGTTCTGCACTGAAGAAGGCTGGCTTCCTGACTCGCGATCCTCGTATGAAGGAACGTAAGAAGCCCGGTCTGAAGGCTGCACGTCGTGCACCTCAGTTCTCCAAGCGCTAATCTTACGATTATATGCTTTTCAAAGAGAGCTGCCCATTTGGGCGGCTCTCTTTTTTTGTTGTGTGGGGATGAGAGAAAACTTGGCTTTTCTTCTGAAAGAATTTGAAAATACACATTAACAATGCCAAACAGGACGTTCCCGCATAATTTTTTCGGTATCCTCGGATATCGATTTTTTTGTCTTTTATGACCCGTAAAATGGACAAAAGTGACAGAAAAAAGAGACTGGAATACGGGTCGAAAAAAGTTGAAAAAGTACGAAAAATAGAAAATTGTTAGGCAAAACGACGATGAAAATATGCGAATGTTTGTGCAAAAAAATAGAGCAAAAACTGCATCGAACAATCGTGAAAAAATCAAAATTCGCAGTCAAACGTGAGCATTTATAAGTAAACAAGAGCATAAGAGAGCTACAGAAAGTAATTGCACAGCGGTTTATATATTCCAGCAGAATGCGAAAGCTTTGAAGGAAATCGGCGGAAAGAAGCCGTTTGACGCATTTGCACACATCTGTTAAAATGCAACAAGTGCCTTGATGCCGGCACTTGTTGACGCAGGGCGCAGCAGAGCCCATGGATCTGCTGCCTTTGGCCGTTGATTGGCCGTTTGCCCATTTCATGGAATGTTAGGAGAAGGTTATGACAAAATTCACAGAACATATGCGCCGCCATGCGTTTGTCCCGGCAAAGTTCGGTGCGGTGCTTCTAACCCTGTGCAGCCTGTCCATTACCGTATATGCGCTTTTTTCAACTCTCAGTGTTGTGTATGTGTCTGATTCCAGCGGACAGAACAAGATGCTCATCACCCGTACCGACGACCCGGATAAACTGATGGCCATGTCTGGTATTGTGGCAGCAGATGAGGATCAGATTTACTACACAGCCTATAATGACAATCTGGCGAGCCTGAGTATTCAGCGCTCCGCGCCCATCACCATCCTGGCGGATGGCAATACCCATATTGCCCAGCTTGTAGGCGGCACGGTGGAAGATGCCTTGAACAGCTGCGGCATCGTATTGGGCGAAAACGATTATACCGAACCCAGCCTGCACAGCATTGCAGACCAGTCGGAACCGATCACAGTACACCGTGTGGAATATCGGGATACACTGGTTCAGGAACCGATCCCGTATGAAACCGAATATGTGTATACCAGCCTCTATTACCGCAACAAGCGGCGCACCACTACTTTGCAGCAGGGTCACGAAGGCGTCCGGGAAATTGTTCACCGGGAGCGTGTGGTTGACGGTGAAGTGGAGCAGAGTCTGGTTGTCAGTGACCGGGTTGCAAAAAAGCCACAGAACACCATTATCAAAGCCTACAAAGCAGGAGCTCCGGTTTCGCCCCTGGCGGGACCGCCGGTCATCAATGGTGTACCGGAAAAATATTCTGCTGTTTATAGCGGCCGTGCAACCGGATATTCGTCCAGCGGCGGCCGGGGTGCTTCCGGTCTGGGTCTGAAACCCGGAACCGTGGCGGTCAACCCCAATTTGATTCCTTATGGAACCAAGCTGTATATTACAAGTAAAGATGGTAAGTTTGTATATGGCTATGCCATTGCAACCGATACCGGCGGAGCCATGATGAACGGTTCCTGTCTGGTGGATCTTTATTATGATTCCTACTCCGAGTCCCTGATGAACGGCGTTCAGGATGTGAATGTTTACGTGGTAGGATAAACTACAGCAAAAGCGCATTGAAAAGACAAGGCAGGACCTCACCGGGCGTCGGTGGGGTCCTTTTGAAATCCGGCCCAAGCCGGGTATTTGCACGGCCGGGCAGGAGACTTGACAGTCTGTAGGTAAATCAGTATAATAAGGCAATAGAGAAATGCGTCTGGATTGGGAAAAGTAACAAGAGAACACCGCCGCAAGAGAGAAGGGACCATTGGCTGAGAATCCCTTTGGGCAGGAATTTTGCGAAATGCACCCAAAAGCACGGAAAGCGAAGTTACAGTAGCTTTCTGCGGGATGCCCCGTTATCGGCAGCTGAGAGATAAAAATCGGAGTGGAACCGCGGATTACCGCCTCCGTCTGCTGTTTACAGGAGCAGGCGGAGGCGTTTTGTCTTTTGTGCCTGCGATACAAGAAAAGGAGTGGTTCTAATGCAGATCTACAATACCCTGACTCGTAGAAAAGAAGAGTTTATTTCCCAAAAAGAAGGCGAGTACCGCATTTATGTTTGCGGCCCCACCGTTTACAACTATATTCACATCGGCAACGCACGTCCGGTAGTTGTGTTTGATACACTGCGCCGTTATCTGGAATACCGCGGCAACAAGGTTATTTATGTGTCGAACATCACCGACATCGACGATAAGCTGATTAAAAAGGCTGAGGCTCAGGGCTGCACCATGAAGGAAGTAGCCGAGAAGTTTGAGGCTGAATTCAAAAAGGATATGAAGGGCCTGAATGCAAAGATCCCCACTGTTCAGCCCCGTGCTACCGAGCATATTGATGAGATCCTGGACATCGTGGCCGATATCATTGCAAAGGGTCACGCTTATGTTGCCAAGAATGGTGACGTATACTTCCGTGTTCGCAGCTTTAAGGAATACGGAAAGCTGAGCCATCTGAATCTGGGCGATCTGGAGAGCGGTTTCCGGGAACTGCGCAGCCAGATGGACGACGATCTGAAAGAAGATCCCGCAGACTTTGCAATCTGGAAAGCAGCCAAACCCGGTGAACCTGCCTGGGAAAGCCCCTATGGAATGGGTCGTCCCGGCTGGCATATCGAGTGCAGCGCTATGGCTCGTAAGCATTTGGGCAACACCATCGACCTGCACTGCGGCGGTCAGGACCTGATCTTCCCGCATCATGAAAATGAGATCGCACAGAGCGAATGCGCCAACGGCTGCACCTTCAGCCGCTACTGGATGCACAACGGCTTCCTGAACATCGATAACCACAAGATGAGCAAGAGTGCAAACAACTTCTTCACTGTTCGTGAGATCGCTGAGAAGTATGGCTATGAGCCCATCCGTTACTTCCTGCTCACTGCCGGTTACCGGATGCCTCTGAACTACACCGTTGATCTGATTAACAGCTGCAAGGCCAGCCTGGAGCGTATGTATACCTGCCGCGATAATCTTGACTTTATGATTCAGAACGCAGAGGGTGACAGCAATATCCTGGCTGAAAAGGCTGCTGCTGCCAAGGTGAAGTTCAACATGGCAATGGATGATGACCTGAATACTCCCGATGCACTGGCTGCTCTGTTTGAGCTGATTAAGGACATCAATACCATGGGCAACGCTGCAAGCAAGGAAGCACTGGAAACCGCCGCTCAGGTATTCGATGAGCTGGCCGGCGTACTGGGTCTGCTGTACAACCGCAACAAGAGCAACATTCCCGCCGAGGTTATGGAACTGGTGGAGAAGCGCGCAGCAGCTAAGAAAGCAAAAGACTGGGTAACCGCAGACGCACTGCGTGCTCAGATCACCGAGATGGGTTATGTGGTGGAAGACACCGCCAAGGGACCCAAGGTAAGCAAGGCAAACGCATAAACTGAACCAAAGGGCCGAGAACGGGGTACTCGTTCCCGGCCTTTTTTGCAGGAAAAAGGAGCGAATCGGGTTGTTGTCAAACAAACAAAAGCAGCAGGAGCGCAGAAGTTTGCTGCTGATTCTTCTGCTGGCCTTTGCAGTACAGCTGGCTCTTGTGGTGATTACCGATGGATACAAATCGGACGTCAGCTGTTTTTCATCCTGGGCACTGCGAATGGCGGATGAGGGACCTTCGGGATTTTATGCCCCGGAGTATTTTGCAGATTATCCGCCGCTGTATATGCTGGTGCTGGGCGGTTTGGGAAAAATTGCAAGGATTTTGAAAATTCCGTATGGAACAAAGGCAATGGAAATACTGCTTTCACTGGTGCCAATTGCCTGCGGTTTGGGCTGTGCGGTTTTGATTGAACGAATCGCACGGCAAAAACTAAGCCGGAAAGCAGCATTGTCAGCGGCGGCAATGGCTGCGTTTTGTCCGCCGCTGCTATATGATACAGGTGTCTGGAAGCAGGTGGACGGTGTTCTCTGCTTTTTAATGGTCCTGTGTTTCTGGCTTCTGGCTGCAAACCGGTTGTTTGCCGGTGCGGCAGTGTTTGGTTTGGCTCTTGCAGTCAAGCCGCAGCCGCTTCTGTTGGGGCCGGTGCTGGCAATTTGCTTTATTGTGGCGATCCTGCGGCAAAAAGATACACAGCAGCGGCTTAAAATGGTGGGCAAAACCGTTTTGTCGGCGCTGTTGTCGGTGGGCGTTGTGATACTCAGCGCACTGCCGTTCGGCATTTCCAATGGCTTGGGCTGGCTGCTGGATAAATATGTGGGTACGGTTTCCAGTTATCCGTATGCCAGCGTTAACGGATTTGGATTGCTTGCGCTGCTGGGCGGAAACTGGAAAAAGCAGACCGAACCGGTGTTTGGGATTGTCAGCTGGCAAATGCTTGGAACAGTCGGAATTGCGGCTGCTACACTGTTTTTAATCTATCTGACCATCCGCTCGTTGAAGCATGATCGGTTTTGCCCTGTTTTGCTGGCTGCTTTTTATGGCACTGCTGTATTTGCGCTGGCACATCGGATGCATGAGCGCTATATTCTTCCGGCGGTACTGCTGACTTTTGCTGCTGCGGTAATTTGGAACAACCGCAAAATGCTGGGAGCGTTTTGGCTGCTGTCTTTGTCTTCACTGTTGAATCAGGCGATTGTGCTGACCAGCAATGGAACGGACGATCAGTTCCTCACCAGCAGCACAGCGGTGATTATGATTCGTATTATCAGCCTGTTCACTTTGGCAGGGTTGGTGATGCAGACATGGGCTGCACTGGAAATCACCGGCGGCAAAGAAACTGCCGAAAAGCCGATGCCTATTCCTGCACCGGTTCGAAAATTGCCGGAGTGGACTGCTTCGGAACGGATGTTCCTGGCAGGACTGACCCTGTTGACCGGTGTGGTTTCTTTGATCGGACTGGGGGATACCAAAGCACCTCAGAATCCGCTGGATGCTATTGGAACCAGCAAGACCGAAACCATTCGGCTGGAAGAACCGGCAGATGTACTTCGAGTGTATACCGGTGTGACCTGGACGGGCAGTCTGACCTTGAAGGACGCAAACGGTGAGCCGGCAGCCCATCTGGACTTGAGCAATCAGGATGCGTTCAAATGGAAAAAAGTAGATGTTTCGGATCTCAAACCCGGTATTTATGAGGTGCAGCTGGAAAACAGCCAGATGATGGAAATGGCATTTTTGACCGATTCCGGTGAACTGGTGCCTGCTTCGGGTGAAGGGGCACTGCTGGATGAGCAGGCTCTGGTCCCCAAAACATTCACCTATAAAAACTCCACCTATTTTGATGAGATCTATCACGGACGTACTGCTTATGAGCATCTGCATGGAATGCGGGTCTATGAGACCACCCATCCGCCTCTTGGCAAGGTGTTCATCATGCTGGGAATTGCACTGTTTGGCATGACCGGATTTGGCTGGCGTATCAGCGGAACGTTGTTTGGCATTGCGTTGGTACCGGTGCTGTATCTGTTTGTAAGGCGGCTGACCAAAAGCCGTTTTGCTGCCGGTATTGCAGCAGCACTCTGCGCCCTGGATGGACTCCGTTTTGCACAGAGCCGAATCTCGACCATTGATATTTACGGAACCTTCTTTATTTTGCTGGGTGCTTACTTTATGGTTTGGTATTGCCAGAGCGTATTGGAAAAGGGTGTCGACAAGAGTATTCTTCCCATGGCGCTGGCGGGTGTGGCATTTGGTTTGGGCGCAGCCAGCAAATGGACCGGCTTGTATGCTGGTGCCGGTTTGGCAGTCGTATATTTCGGCGTTTTGTGGCAGCGCTGGAAACAAAACGAGCCGAATTTCAAACGGGAACTGAAAACGGCAATTGTCGGCGGAGTACTGTTCTTTGTGATTGTTCCGCTTATCATTTATATTGGCAGCTATTTCCCATACTGGTGGCGTGAAAACGGATTCAGTTTGGCGGAGTGGTGGAACTGCCAGAAGACTATGCTCTCGTATCACAGCGGACTGAACGCAACCCATCCCTATGAGTCCCGCTGGTATACCTGGCTGTTTGTGGTTCGTCCGGTGTGGTACTATTCCGGCGGCGGAAATGCAGTGCCCGGTATGCATTCGGGTATTTCCGGCATGGGCAATCCGCTGGTCTATTGGATCAGTACCATGGCAATGGGAATCGTGATGTGGCGTCAGTTCAGCGGACGGGGCAGTCGGGCTGGCGGTGCACTGGTGGTGTTCTACCTGTCGCAGCTGCTGCCCTGGGTCATTATCAGCCGAAGCACCTTTGCCTACCACTATTTCCCCAGTCTTTGGTTTGCTGTAGCAGCAGTGGGCCTGATTTTTGCGGACTGGTACGAGAAGCAGCCCAAAAAGGCAGCTCGGACCGCAGCAGTTTTGCTTGCGGCAGCGCTTGTGGTATTTATCTGGTTCTTCCCGGCAGTCAGCGGCCTGACAGTACCAGAAGGCTGGACTGCCTCCATGCGCTGGATGAAGAGCTGGGTTTTCTGACCCGACAGTTTAATTGAACCTTACAGACTCCCATAGTACCGTTTTGTGTGGTGCTATGGGAGTCTCTACAAAAGGAGAGTTTCATGCGCTTTTTACATTGCTCTGATCTGCATCTGGGCCGAAAATTGTATGAATTTGATTTGGCCGAAGATCAGACTTACATCCTGAACCAGCTGCTCGAAATTGCAGAAACCGAAAAGGTGGATGCAGTTCTGGTGGCCGGAGATGTTTATGACAAAGGTGTTCCCACGCTGGACGCTGTGAATTTGCTGGACGATTTTTTGACGCGCCTCAGCAGTAAAAAAATTCCGGTGTATCTCATCAGCGGAAATCACGATTCTGCCGACCGGTTGGGCTTTGGCGGACGTCTGCTGGAAGCAAGTGGGGTGCATATGACCTCCAGTTTTTCCGGTGCGGCGGTTTGCTGCAAGATGCAGGACCAATACGGTCCGCTCTGCTTGTGGAGTCTGCCGTTTGTGCGGCCCAGTGCAGTGCGTGCGGCGATGCCGGATAAAGAAATCCCGGATTATACGGCGGCCATTGCAGCCCTGGTGGAACAGATGCAGCTGGATACCAGCTGCCGAAATGTGTTAATGGCTCATCAGTTTGTGACTGCGGGGGGACAGGGACCCAAAACCAGCGAATCCGAAACGGTAAGTCTGGGTACGCTGGACAATGTGGATGCTTCGGTTCTGGCACCGTTTGATTATGTAGCACTGGGCCACATTCACCGGCCGCAGGCAATGGGACGGCCGGAAGTGCGTTACTGCGGTTCGCCGTTAGCCTATTCCATCAGCGAGAGAACCCGACCCAAGACAGCCACGGTTGTGGATCTGGGCCCCAAGGGACAGGTGAAACTCAATGAAATCCCCCTGGTTCCCATCCGGGAACTGCGCAGCATTAAGGGAGAGCTGGATAAACTGCTGGAAAACGGTAGCGCAAGTGAAGATTATATTTATGCGGTGCTGACCGATGAAATCCCGCCGGTGGATGCGATGGGACGACTGCGGACCCTGTATCCCAATCTGGTACATTTGGAATTTCAGCTGACCGGTGCATCTGTGCCTGCCGCAGGGCCGGAGCTGTCTAAAATTGCACAGCAGACACCGGCGGACCTGTTCCGGGAATTTTATCAAAAAGTACACGGCCGGGAGATGAACCCGGAAGAGCAGCGGCTTTTGAAGGCCGCACTGGGAGAGGAGGCAGAGCAGTGAGACCACTGGAATTAAAGCTTGCAGCCTTTGGACCGTATGCGGGGGAAGAATATCTGGATTTTACACGGCTTGGAAAACGAGGCATCTTTTTGGTGACTGGCGATACCGGCGCGGGAAAAACTACCCTGTTTGATGCCATCAGCTATGCACTGTTCGGACAGCTCTCCGGTGGTGTGCGTGGACTTGAAACTGTGCGAAGTGATTTTGCAGGTCCAGAACTGGAAACCTTTGTACAGCTGAAATTTGAACATCGAGAAAAAACCTATACTATTTGGCGTTCGCCCCAGTACAGCCGCCCCAAAAAGCGGGGCAGTGGTATGACCCAGCACCCGGCGGCTGTGGCGCTGACATTGCCGGATGGCACTGTGCTGGAAAAAATCGAAGAGGCAAACCAGAAGATTCAGGAATTGCTTTCCATGACTGGGGAACAGTTCCGCCAGATTTCGATGATTGCACAGGGCCGATTTACGGAACTGCTCAATACTCCCGGTGTGGAGCGAAGCAAAGTCCTGCGCAAGATTTTTGGCACGGAAGCCTGTCAGGCATTGCAGGAAAAATTGAAGGATCAGGCCCGCAGACTGGGCGAAGAATCCCGTGATCTGGACAAAGAATTGCTGAGTCTGATTGGACAACTGGAATTTACCGGTGAAATCGAACAGGAAAAACTTCAGGAGTTTCGGCAGGAACCGGAGAGCGTATATCGCTGTGAAGAGATTCTGGCAATGGCACAGGAGCAGTGCAAAAAAGATCAGACTGCTTATACAGAACAGGAAGAGACGCTCAAACAGCTGGATCAGCAGGCAAATCAACTGTCTGCCAATTTGGCACAGGCACGGCAGCAGCAGGAACTGGAACGCAAAATTCAGCAGACCACAGAGCAACTGGAATGTCTGGAAGCAAATCAGGAACGAATGGCGGCGGAACACGCTTCGCTGGAGCCGATTCGGCAGCAAAGCGAATTGCTTTCGGGCGAAATCAGCCAGCGGGAACAGGCAATGCAGGAATATGACCGTCTGGAAGAACAAAGACAGGTCCGCTGCTCTCTGCAAAAAAAGCAGGATCAGCTGAATTGTCAGCTGAGTCAACAGGAAAAAGCACTGCAAGAAGATGAACTTCGAGCCGGAACCCTGGAACAGCAAAGCGGAAGTCTGGCACAGGTGCTGGAAGAGGCACATCGGCTGGAAAGCGAACTTTCCCGGTTGGATGGACTGCTGGAACAGGCACGGGAGACTTATAAACAGGGCCGGGAACTGCAAAAGAAGGCAGAAATTGCACAAAAAGCACTGGAAGAATTTCGCCAGGAGGAACAGCAATATAAGCAGGACCGGGATCAATGGGAGCAGGCGGATGATTGTTTCTGGCGCAGTCAGGCGGGCGCTTTGGCTGCGGAGCTGGTGCCGGACAAGCCCTGTCCGGTCTGCGGCAGTCGGCAGCATCCGCACCCGGCGATTCCGGTGCAGGATGCACCCAGAAAAGACCAGTTGGATGTGCTGGAACAGAAAATGAAAGAATCGGACCGGAAACGGCAGGAAAGCGCCGGACGGAGTACTGCTGCTGCAACAGTCTGGCAGGAAAGCAGGGCACAGTATCTGAAAAAAGCACAAACCGTTCTGACTGCGTGTGGGGACAGCACCGAATTTCAGGAGCCTGAATCGGCGGCGAATGCTTTGACCGAGATTGGCCGAAAGCTGCGTGCCGAACGGGATACAGCCGAGCAGGGACGGAAAGATTGGCGGCGCAAAGCGGAAGAGTCCCAGCGGGCACAGGAGCAGCTCAAAGAAGTTCGGCAGCGGATGCAGAATTCTCAGCTGCTGCTGAAAAATTTGCAGCAGCAAAAAACCGAGGCGGCAGCTGGACTGGCACAGGCGGCAGCTCTGGAACAGGAGCTTGCCAAAACGCTGCCCTGCAAGTCCCGTGCAGAAGCACAGATTCAGCTGGAAGAGGTGCGCCGCCGCAAGCTGGATCTGGATCGCAAGGCCCGAGAAGGGGAAGAGCGGTGGCAGGAATATATCCGGCAGCAGCATGCACAAAAACTGCTTTTGGAAGAACTGAATCAACAACAGCAGACTGCCCCAAAAATTGCAGATCCGGAACGCTTGGCAGAGACTCTTGCTGAAAACGAAAAGCAGAAGCAGGAGCAGCAGTCTGCATGGCTGGCATACCATGCCCGTCTGGAGAACAACCAGCGAATTATGGACGGTATCCAAAAAACGCAGAAGCGGGCCGAAAAGGCACGGGAAATTGCAGCGGTAGCCAGCCTGTTGAGCAGTACGGCGGGCGGTACGTTGACCGGTGGCCGGGGAAAACTGCAATTTGAACAGTATGTACTCACTTCTTATTTTGAAGGAGCGGTTGCAGCGGCCAACACCCGTTTGATTGGCATGAGCGGCGGTCAGTATCAGCTGCTTTGTCACGGCAATGCCACCGGCCGGGGACAAAGTGCCCTGGATCTGGATGTTCTGGATCATTACACCGGTCGGGTGCGGAGCGTCAAATCACTGTCCGGCGGTGAGACATTCCAGGCAGCATTGGCGCTGGCACTGGGCATGTCTGACTGCATCAGCAGCTTTGCAGGCGGTGTCCGGGCCGATACCCTGTTTGTGGATGAGGGCTTTGGCACTCTGGACGACCAGAGCTTGGAAAATGCGGTGCGGGTATTGCAGGGACTGGCAGCCGGCGACAAGCTGGTGGGCGTTATCAGTCACGTTCCGCAGCTGCGGGACCGAGTAGAAAAACAGGTTGTAATCACCAAAACTCAGTCGGGCAGCCATCTGTCCATCAAAGAATTGTAAAAAAAAGAAGCGATCTTCTCCGCCGGAAAAGGCAGGGAAGATCGCTTCTTTATTAAAACGAATGAAGCGAAGCGGTAAACAAAATTACCGATCGTTCAGAGTCAGATGACGGGGGACGCCATTGACAAACATGGGGTTCAGTTCGCCCTGGATCAGCGGACGGGCATAAGCTTCAAAGTCAGCAGTCAGCTGCATACCATCCTCGGTGATCCACTCGCGGGGAACCATCTTTTCCTGGTTGGCAACCTTCTGGACATCCACCAGCTCGGTGGCGAACTGATACGGATGATTGGACAAACGCTTAATTGCGCTCATGCAGCCGGTGTGGCCTTCCAGAGCGGCCAGAACGCCTGCACCACCTACACGGTAAGCTTCGCTGATGTCAGTGCGGCTGGCCAGATGGCTTGCGCAGCGCTGCAGGGTGGACAGCTCAATAGCACGAGCTTTGCAGCCCAGGCCCTGATGCAGCAGATCAGCCAGATAGCGGCTGGTGCCGGAGAGAGCAGCCTTATGGCCAAATGCGTCCACAGGAGCTTCACTGCCGGACAGATCACACAGGTAAGTGCCGTCAGCGGTCTTAACGCCTTCGCTGGCAGCAATAATAATGCTCTGCTTTTCGGCCTGCAAACGGCTGACCTGCTTGAGGAAACGGTCGGCCTCGAAGGGGATCTCAGGCAGCAGAACAATATCAGGGCCTACGCAGTCCTCACCCTTTGCCAGGCTTGCAGAAGCAGCCAGCCAACCGGCATGGCGGCCCATGATCTCGGCAACGGTTACGCTCTTGAGATCATAAACGGTGGAGTCACGAATGATCTCCTTCATAACAGTGGCAATGAACTTGGCAGCAGAACCAAAACCGGGAGTGTGATCGGTGAGGATCAGGTCGTTGTCGATGGTTTTGGGTACACCGATGAAGCGGATGGAGCTGCCAATGCGGCTGCCGTAAGCAGACAGACGGGCGATGGTATCCATGCTGTCGTTGCCGCCGATGTAAAGCACAGCACCGATTTCATACTGCTCGAAGATGGAGAAGAGCTTTTTATAAACATCTTCGTTTTCTTCGGGAGAAGGCAGTTTGTAACGGCAGCTGCCCAGATAAGAAGAGGGGGTGCGCTTCAGCAGCTCGATGGACAGGCTGCCGGACAGGGTTTCGTCCATATCAACGATCTGACCTTTCAGCAGGCCTTCGATGCCGTACTGCATGCCGTAAACACGACCGGCACCGCATTCGCGGGCAGTCTCGTAGACACCTGCGAGACTGGAGTTAATAACGGCAGTGGGGCCGCCGCTCTGGCCAACCAGAAAATTCATTCCCATGTTGAACACTTCCTTTGAATTATATTGGTGAAGATTGACTCACTTTGTATTATTATTGTATCCTATTTATAGAAATGGCGCAATAATTTGAATGCCTTTTTCGTATATAGAGTAGTAAGACACCTCAAAAATGCAAAAAAAGGAGTGAATTTGTATGAAACGATTGTTTGCGTGGATTTTGACGATGACGCTTTGCGCAGGAATGCTGACCGGCTGCGGCAGTGCTTCTACAGAGGCGGTTGCAATGGAAGGTACACAGGGAATGTCTGCGTCCGATCAGCAGACAAATGATGCAGCAGCCCAGGAGAGCGGATTGGCCGATACAAAGACTGCGGTGCTGGAACCGCAGGATGATCGAAAGATCATCTACAATGCCGATCTCTCTCTTGAAAGCAAAGAGTTTGTACAGACACGGGATGCATTGCTTGAGGCGGCCGCAAAGGCCAACGCATATATGCAGCAGAGCAGTGAAGGCGGCAGCGAAGAATGGGGCAGCCGATGGATCGATTACACATTCCGGGTGCCCAGTGAAAGCTACCGGGACTTTTTAAACAGCGCATCCGAATCCGGAAATTTGCTGAATAAAAGCGAATCCACCGAGGATGTGACCGCAAATTATGTGGATGTGGAGGCCCGGCTGGACAGTCTGCAAAAGCAAGAGAGCCGTTTGCTGGAGCTGGCCAATCAGGCTGAAAGTCTGGAAGATCTACTGGCAATCGAAAAACAGCTTACCGATGTGCGCTATCAAATCGAGCGGTATACCGGCCAGAAAAACGTAATGGATAATCAGATTGCATATTCCACCGTGAACGTGCATTTGAATGAAGTTCAGACCCTGACTCCGACCAGTCAGAAATTTGGAAACCGGATCAAGAATGCGTTCCAGGGAAGCTGGGACAATTTTGTAGAAGGCTGCCAGGATTTCCTGATTAGCCTGATTTATATGCTGCCTGGTCTGGTGATTCTGGCAGTGATCGTGGTTGTATTTGTTCTGATTCTGAAAAAGGTTCAGAAGAAGCGTCCCAAAAAAGTGGCAAATACAACAGCAGTCGGTCAACAGCCTGCAAAGTATGGCCCGGCTGATGCGGAACCGGTAAAGCAGGAACCGGACAACACGGAGAAATAACAGCCTGCAAAAAAGAGAAAAATCCCTATAACTCCTGTCATCCTGAGCAAAGCGAAGGATCTTACCGACGAAAGAAGCCAGCCCGAAAGGGACACGAAAAGATTCTTCGTCGCAATGCTCCTCAGAATGACAGGAACAAGGGTAGAGAGCGCTTTCTAAAAAAGGCTGTCATCCTGAGCGAAGAATCTTGCCAACAAAAATGACGCAAAATAATTGCGAACACAGAACATAAAAAAGTAGCAGCATCTGAATTTTCAGATGCTGCTACTTTTATTTTATAAGGATTTTGCCAACACAAGAAATCGCTTAAAAAGGATCTCTTACTTGTTGGTAACCAACTCCAGAGTATCGCGAGCGATCATCAGCTCTTCGTTGGTGCAGATCTTCAGGATCTTTACACGGCCGCCTTCAGCAGTCATGTCCAGGATGTCGTCGCCGCGACGCTGGTTCTTCTCTTCGTCCAGCTTAACGCCCAGGAATTCCAGACCTTCGCAGACGCCATGACGAACGCCCTGATCGTTCTCGCCGATACCGCCGGTGAAGACGATGCAGTCCAGACCACCCATAGCAGCAGCGTAAGCGCCAACATACTTCTTGATCTGGTAGTTCAGCATATCGCTGGCCAGCTGTGCGCGCTTGTTGCCGGCTGCAGCAGCAGCTTCAACGTCACGCTTATCGCTGGAAACGCCGGAAACACCCAGCAGACCGCTCTTCTTGTTCAGGTAGTCAGCCATTTCCTGACCGTGGATGCCCAGCTTCTGCTCCATGTAGGTAACAACACTGGGGTCGATGTCGCCGCAGCGAGTGCCCATCAGAACGCCGGCCAGCGGGGTCAGACCCATGCTGGTATCAACGCACTTGCCGCCGTCAACAGCAGAAATGCTGCTGCCGTTGCCCAGGTGGCAGGTAACGATCTTAGCTTCGCTTACGTCCTTGGTGAAGGTGGGGTCATTCTTCAGGAACTCAGCAGCTGCCATGCTTACATAGCGATGGCTGGTGCCGTGAGCACCGTAGCGGCGGATGGAGTACTTCTCGTACATCTCATAGGGAACGCCGTACATATATGCCTTGGGAGGCATGGTCTGATGGAAAGTGGTGTCGAATACGACAACGTTGGGAACGTCAGCACCAAAGACCTGCTTTGCGCTGCGCAGACCCTGAACGTGAGCCATGTTGTGGACAGGAGCCAGAGGAGCGATTTCCTCGATCTTGTCGATGATAGCGTCGGTAACGATTTCGCTCTTGGTAAAGAACTCAGCGCCCTGAACAACGCGATGGCCGATAGCGCCGATCTCGCTCTTATCCTTTACAACAGCACCTTCGCCGGTGGTCATCATTTCGACAACCTTCATGAAAGCTTCGGTGTGGGTGGGGAAAGGAACCTCAACAGACCACTTACCGCCATTAGCCTGGTGGGTGATCATGCTGCCCTCAATACCGATACGCTCACAGAGACCCTTGCAGAGTACGCTCTCGTCGGTCATGTCGATGAGCTGATACTTCAGAGAAGAAGAACCGCAGTTAATGACCAGAATTTTCATTATAAATCCTCCCATGATTCAATTCAAGAAAACATGGCGCAAATTGTGCGCCGGTTTTACAAGTCCTATGAATTATTATATAATGAAAACAATTGATTTTCAAGGCGAAAAGGGGGCAAAACATGAAAGCGGTTGGAATTATAGCAGAATACGACCCGTTTCATGCGGGACACGCATGGCAGATTGAACAGGCAAAACGTCTGGGCGCAGAGGTTGTAGCAGTTTGTATGAGCGGAGATCTGGTGCAGCGGGGAACGGCTGCACTGCTGCCACCCTGGGTACGGGCAAAAGCTGCTGTTTTATCCGGTGCGGATCTGGTGGTTGAGCTGCCGAATCCCTGGGCCTGCCTTTCGGCTGAAGGATTTGCCGCAGCCGGAGTCCATCTGCTGAGTGC
>SAMEA104404097__coassemble_1615_pt1 | contig 18153 bp, 18 predicted proteins | sample SAMEA104404097__metabat2_low_PE_069 | metagenome-assembled genome bin SAMEA104404097 (sample SAMEA104404097) | Balaenoptera acutorostrata
GTACCTATCAGAAATTGAATTCCACCTATGTGGAAGGTCTGCTCAAAGTCATTGGTGCAGACGGACGAATGCGCTCCACCTTCAATCAGACCGAAGCCCGCACCGGACGGCTCTCTTCCAGCGAGCCGAATATGCAGAATATTCCCATCCGTACCCCGCTGGGCAGTCGGCTGCGTGAATTTTTCGTTGCAAAACCGGGCTGCACCCTGGTGGATGCGGACTACAGCCAGATCGAACTGCGTATTCTGGCCCACATTTCCGGCGACTCTGCCATGCAGGAAGCTTTTCTCTCCGGTCAGGACATTCACCGCAGCACTGCCGCCAAAATCTACGACATGCCCCCTGAAATGATTACTCCGCAGCTGCGTTCCAGTGCGAAGGCGGTCAACTTTGGCATCGTATACGGCATTGGTGCATTCAGTCTGTCCAAAGATATCGGCGTAAGCGTCAAGGAAGCCGACGCGTTTATTAAAAACTATCTGGCCACCTTCCCCGGTGTTGCCGCTTACATGGAAAACACCATCGAGGCCGGACGCAATCAGGGTTATGTGACCACCCTGTTCAACCGCCGCCGTGCTCTGCCCGAGCTTTCCAGCAAGAATTTCAACATCCGGGCCCTGGGCGAACGGATGGCCATGAACACCCCCATTCAGGGTACTGCGGCTGACGTTATCAAGCTTGCAATGGTCAAGGTTTGGAAGCGTCTTCGGACAGAAGGTCTGGAATCTCGTCTGATCCTTCAGGTGCACGACGAACTGATTCTGGAAAGCCCGGAAAATGAGGTCGAGATTGCCGGACGCATCCTGAAAGAAGAAATGCAGAATGCTGTTGACTTTGCGGTTCCCCTGACCGCCGATGTTTCCAGCGGCAAAACCTGGCTGGAGGCGCATTGATGGAACCGTTGATCCGACCCATGCGGGAACAAGATCTTCCCGCTTGTGCCGCCATTGAAGCCACTGCTCTGGACGCCTGGAGCGAAAGTCAGCTGGCAGATGAACTGAACAGCCAGCTTTCGGGCGGTGCCGGACGGCTGTTTGTGGCCGAACTGGACGGCAGACCCCGGGCTCTGGCCGCTTTTCAGCTGGCAGCAGGCGAAGCCAGCCTGTACGCCATCACGGTGGACCCGGCCCTGCGTCATCAGGGCATTGGCCGGGCGCTGCTTTCGGGCAGTCTGGCTGCACTTCGGGCAGAAGGTGCCGAAAGCTGCTATCTGGAAGTCCGAGCCGAAAACCTGCCTGCACAAAAACTTTACACCGGACTGGGCTTTCAGATGGCCGGACGGCGCAAATCGTTTTACAAAGACCCGCCGGACGATGCTCTGGTAATGAATGTTCTTTTTGATTGATTTTGATTCTCAAATGTGGTGATTTTTAGAAATGTATATTTTAGGTATTGAATCCAGCTGTGACGAAACCGCCGCAGCAATCGTCAAAGATGGCCGTGAACTAATCAGCAATGTGGTTTCCACTAGCGTGGCCGAACAGGCCCTGTACGGCGGTGTGGTCCCTGAGATCGCCAGCCGCCGCCATGTGGAATACATCAGCGACACGGTCAAAAAAGCGCTGGCCGATGCCGACATGACCGTGCAGGATCTGGACGGTATTGCCGTTACCTTTGCACCCGGCCTGATCGGCGCTGTTCTGGTGGGCCTTAACTTTGCAAAGGGCCTTGCCTATGCCGCAAACAAGCCGCTCATCCCGGTCCATCACCTGCGGGGCCACATTGCAGCATTGTATCTCTCTCATCCGGACCTCAAGCCCCCCTTCCTTTGCCTGGTTGCCAGCGGCGGACACAGCCACATCGTTGAGGTAAAGGATTACACCCACTACAAGGTGCTGGGCCGCACGGTGGACGATGCCGCAGGCGAAGCCTTTGACAAGGTGGCCCGGACTCTGGGCCTTGGCTATCCCGGCGGTCCCGCCGTCAGCAAGGCCGCCCGTGAAGGAAATCCCAAGGCTTACCGTCTGCCGGTTCCCAAGGTAGAAGGCCGCTACAACGTCAGTTTCTCCGGCCTCAAGACTGCTGTTTTGAATGCGGTCAATCAGGCCGAAATGAAGGGCGAACCCATCAATGTAAACGATATGGCCGCCAGCTTTGAGCATCGAATTGACGAAATCCTGGCCGAAAAGCTGCTTCTGGCCGCTCAGGATACCGGTGCAGATAAAATCTGTATTGCAGGCGGTGTTGCCGCCAACAGTCTGCTGCGCTGTCTGCTCAACGAAGGCGCACAGAAACTGGGTGCAAAACTTTACATGCCTGCCCTGCGGTTCTGCGGTGACAACGGCGCCATGATCGCCGCTCAGGGCTGCTATGAACTGCTGGATGGCAACATCGGCAAGCTGGATCTGAACGGTCTGGCCACTTTGCCCATCGATTACAACGATCAGCCTTCCATCTGATTCTAAAACGATTGTTTCAAAGCATTTTGTACATAAAAACAGGACCACCGAAAAATCGATGGTCCTGTTTTTTATGTACGCTCTTACAGCCGCTTTTCCAGATTTTTGCGGATAGCAGCAATAAATTCGGTGGTGTTGACCCGGGTGGGCGTAATGCCTTCCACAATGGCACAGAGGTCACCGGTCATGATGCCGCTTTCCAGCGTCTCAATGCAGGCATCTTCCAGATCATGGGCAAACTTCGTCAGCTCAGGAATGTTATCCAGTTCACCACGCTTTGCCAGCGCGCCGGTCCAGGCGTAAATGGTGGCAATGGGGTTGGTGCTGGGCATCTCGCCCTTCTTATAGATTTCGTAATGGTCGGGCACGGTGCCGTGTGCAGCCTCGTACTCATAACAGCCATCCGGGCTGACCAGCACGCTGGTCATCATGGCCAAACTGCCGTAAGCGGTGGAGAGCATATCGCTCATCACATCGCCATCGTAGTTTTTGCAGGCCCAGATGAAACCGCCCTCGCTGAGCAGCACCTTTGCAACTGCGGCGTCGATCAGGTTGTAATAGTAATGCAGTCCGGCCTTCTCAAATGCCGGACGGTACTCATTTTCATAAAGGTTTGCAAACACATCCCGGAACTGGCCGTCATAAGCCTTGCTCACGGTATCCTTTGCAGAGAACCACAAGTCCTGTTTGGTAGACAGTGCAAATTCAAAGCAGCTGCGGGCGAAGCTCTCAATGCTGGAATCCTTGTTAAAGGAACCCTGCAAAACACCGGGGCATTCAAAATCATAGATCGTCTGGCGGGTCTGGGTGCCGTCCGCAGCGGTAAACACCAGTTCTGCCTTACCAGGTCCGGGTACCCGGATCTCGCTTGCCTTGTACACATCGCCGTAAGCATGGCGGGCAATGGTGATGGGCTTTTTCCAGTTGCGCACCAAAGGCTTGATGCTGCTGATGAGGATAGGGGCGCGGAAGACTGTACCGTCCAGGATTGCACGGATGGTACCGTTGGGGCTCTTCCACATCTCGTGCAGGTTGTACTCCTTCACCCGCTGTGCGTTGGGGGTGATGGTGGCACATTTGACTGATACGCCATACTTTTTGTTTGCGTTTGCAGCGTCCACCGTTACCTGATCGCAGGTTTTGTCCCGGTTGGGCAGGCCCAGATCATAATACTCGGTCTTGAGTTCCACAAACGGCTCCAGAAGCTCTTCTTTGATGATTTTCCAGAGCACACGGGTCATTTCGTCGCCGTCCATCTCCACCAGCGGAGTGGTCATTCTGATTTTTTCCATCGTTCTTCACCTCATATTTGAATCAGTGAGGCAGAGCGGCATAACCGGTCTCTACCGTAATAACACAAAAAACGTTGGGTGCTTTTTCCCGGACCAGCTGCTGGATCGTCTCCACCAGCTGCGCATCCGGCATTGTGAAATCCGGCGGGACCACGCAATCAAAAATCAGATTGGTATGAGTCGGACCGGTCACCATCCGCAAATCGTGGATGGTCAGTTCCGGATGAATGTTCTTCACCTGCTGACTCAGCCAGCGGCGCAGGCGATCCAACTGTGCATCGCCGGTCACCAGCGGGTCAAAATGCAGTACCACATGCAGGCCATCCTGTTCCCAGAAGTCCCGCTCGATATTGTCGATGATGTCATGGCTCTCGATCACGTTTCCGTCGGCAGACATTTCCACGTGTGCACTGGCAAACTGGCGACCGGGGCCGTAATCGTGAACCATCAGGTCATGGGTTCCCAATACACCGGGATAGCTCATGATTTTTTTATGTACATGTTCCACCAGGGCAGGATCGGGTGCAAGGCCCAGCAGCGGGTCCATCGTTTCTTTCACCAGTCCGATGCCACTGTACAGGATAAATGCAGCCACGCCCAGACCCATCCAGCCATCCAGTTCAATATGGGCAAAATGGCTGATGAGCGCAGCAACCAGCACAGCACCGGTGGAAATCACATCGTTTCGGCTGTCTGCGGCAGCGGCCAGCAGTGAACTGGAATCGATTCGGCTGCCAACTGTACGGTTAAAAGCAGCCAGCCAGAATTTAACCAGAATCGAAGCCACCAAAACCCCGATGGCTACCCAGCTGAACGCCACCGGCTGGGGCTGCAGAATCTTGGAAATACTTTCTTTACCCAGTTCCAGACCGATCACCAAAACCATTACGGCCACGGCCAGGCCAGAAATGTACTCAAAACGGGCGTGTCCATAGGGATGCTTCTGGTCGGCGGGACGGCTGGCCAGCTTAAATCCCACCAGACTTACCACACTGGATGCCGCATCCGACAGGTTATTCACTGCATCGGCTGCAATGGAAATACTGCCTGATAATGCTCCGGCTAAAAATTTTCCTATGCACAGGAACAGATTGCAAACAATGCCCACCAATCCGGCCAGTTTTCCATATGCGGTACGAACCACCGGATTTCGGAGCTCATGGCTGTTTTTTACGAAATGCTTAATCAGCGCTTCGGTCACAGATTTCCCCTTCTATTCTTTCTGTATTTGCGTTTTCAGCCGCTCTTTCTTGCACAAATCCACAAATCAGCCAAAACAAACGCTTTCGGCTATTATAACACAATCCCGCACACAAAAAAAGGAAATCCCGGTTTCCCGGCTGTTTTTCAAGACTTTCACCGAGTTTTCACTTGTTGGAAGGCCATTTTTCAATTTATTTATAACCTTCTCACGATTTGTTCATATTTAAAGGGTATTATAAAATCGTAGACCGGAGGGAGGAACAAACAAGTCTTCCAGAACCGGATTTACCAGCAGATACCGCAGATCGGAATCTGCGCTGTTCATACTGGATGCCGCCCGATGGCAAATATCTTTTGTGATATTTGGGCGGCCCAGACAACCGATCTTCTTTCCTTTTGCCGGGAAAGTTCCAATACATTTTTTTAATAATCTCCTTTCTTTTTCATTGTGTTTTATGGTCAAAACGGCCGGTCTCTTCCCTTCCCTTGGAGACCGGCCGTTTTGCGTTTGTCTGTCAGGCAAAAAGGCTGTCCGGCTCTTATTTGATGCCGGACAGCCTTTTGTCTTTTTATTTTAAATTTTGATCTTGAGCCACTTATCGCTTTTAAAGCGGATAAAGGTAAGCAGCATCCGCATTCCCTGGTCCATGGTCAAGCCGATCCAGGCACCCATCAGACCCATATTCAGCGGATATACAAACAGCCATCCTGCCATCGGACGCATAATCGAAACACTGAGAAGCGAAACCAGCGCTACAAAGCGGGTGTCGCCGCCGCCTTTCAGGCAGCCGCTGTAGATAACCTGTGCAATCTGGAACAGCACAATGATGACAACAAAGAACATCATCATGGGTCCATACACCAAAATTTCCGGGTCATCACTGAACAGCCGGAAGATCTGATCGTTGAGCAGGAAATAGACCACCGCCAATACCAGCGAACAAACCATACCCACTCGCTGACAGAAACCGCCGTATATCTTGGCAAGATCCGGTCGATTTTGTCCCAAACTCTGGCCTACCAACGCAATAGCCGCCACCGAAAGGCCGTCGCCCATCGCAAAGGACATGGTCAGGATATTCATGCCGATCTGGTGCGCTGCAAAAGCATTGGTGCCCAGATGTGCAACGATCATAACATACAGCATAAAGCCAATGCGCAGGAAAACCTGATCCGCCAGAGTGGACGAGCCGATATCGACCAGCGAACCGAGTGTTTTACGGTCAAACCGCATAAATTTGCGGCCGCGCCACAGGAAAAGATAACCCTGCGGATGGCTGATCGAACGCAGCGCCATCAGCATTGCCGCCAAAGTACCCAAAACGGTGGCGATTGCCGCACCGCGAACACCCAGTGCAGGGAAACCCATCTTGCCCTGAATAAGCAGATAGTTGAACACCACATTTACACCATTGGAAACCAGGTTGGTCCACATGGCAATTTTGGTGTTGCCCGCACCTCGCTGAGCTGCATTGATGATGGTGTTGATTGCGTTAAACAGCTGACAGCCTACAACGATCTGATAGTATTGCATCGCCAGCTCGTGAGTATCGGCATTGGTTCCGGTAAACCGCAGAATGGGGTCCGCAAATGCAAGGGCCAGCAGTGTAATTACAAAATTCAGCAGAAGAACGATCAGCAGTGACTGGATGAGCACCTTGTTGGCACCATCTCTGTCTCCCTCACCACGGCGGCGGGCCACCAAGGCGCTGACTGCAACACTCATGGACATAAAAACAGCCAGACAGATAAACTTTGGCTGATTGGTCAGACCAATCGCCGCAATGGCGGACGGGCCCAGCGAAGATACCATAATGGTATCCACCATACTCACCAATGCCATCATAAACGATTCCAACATGGAAGGCCAGGCTACCTGAAACGTTTTCCGCAAAATTTCAGCATTGCCCGGAATTTCTCCCAGCTGCGGTGTTTTTTTCAAAATATGCTTGGCGTCGAACAATTGCAGCGCCTTTGTTCCCATCAATGATTCCCTCCTCAACCTCCAAGACTGTGCACGGTCCCGGTTGATACTATCTTAAAATCCTGTTCATTATACCACAGATTTTCCAAAAACGCGACATCTTTGCAAATATTTTTCGTCATAGACAAACAAAAAAATTCCTTTTATAATAAAAGTGTATAAGTCCGATTTATGCGAAAGGAGGCCGCTGCCATGCAGAGTCAATCCGCTTTATCCAAATTGAAACAACTTTTTTCCGCCCGGGATCTTACCGTTGGTGTTCCCTGGAAGCGAATCCTGGAATTTACCATTCCGATGCTGCTGGGAAATCTTGCACAGCAGCTGTACAACACCGCTGACTCGATTATTGTGGGTCACTATGTAGGCGACAACGCCCTTTCTGCTGTGGGCAGCGCCTCTCCGGTTCTCAATCTGCTGCTGGTTCTGTTTGTGGGTGTTTCCACCGGTGTAAGCATCCTGGTTGCTCAGCGTTACGGTGCCCGGGACCGGGAACAGCTGGCCCAGGTCATTGGCAACTGTATCACTCTGTCGCTGTTCATCTCGCTTATTACCATGGCGCTTGGTCTTGTTATCACCCGCCCCATGCTGGAATTTCTGGACACTCCCGATTCCATCCTTGACTGGTGCGCCGAATACCTGAACATTTTCATTCTCGGCATCGCCGGATGTGCATTTTATAATATTCTGTCCGGCATTCTGCGGGGTCTGGGCGACAGCTTTTCTGCACTGGGCTTTCTGATTATCTCGGCCGTGCTCAACGTGTTCCTCGACCTCTGGTTTGTGGCAAAGCTCGATCTTGGCATCGTCGGTGTGGCACTGGCCACCGTGCTGGCTCAAACCGTTTCTGCGCTTCTCTGTCTGTCCAAGCTGCTCTCAATGCGGAATATTTTTGAACTGCACTGGAAACAATTGCGACCCATTCCCCACATCATTGACAAGATCGTACGCATTGGTATCCCTTCCGGCATCACCCAGGCCATCTTCTCGGTGGCCATGCTTGCGGTACAATCGCTGACCAACAGCTTCGGCGAAATGGTCATTGCCTGCAACGTAATCGTTATGCGGATCGACGGCTTTGCCATGATGCCCAACTTCAGCTTTGGGCAGGCTGCCACTACCTTTACCGGCCAGAATGTGGGTGCCGGACGACTGGACCGGGTGCGTCAGGGTGTCCGGCAGTGTACTGCCATGGCCCTTGGCACCGCTACATTCCTCACCGCTCTCATCCTGATTTTCGGCCGTTCACTGGCTGGATTCTTTACCGACACCGCCGAACTGGCCGATTTGAGCATGCACATGATGCGTATTCTGGCAGTGGGCTATATCGCCATGTCGGTAACTCAAAGTCTCTGCGGCGTAATGCGGGGTGCAGGCGACACCATAACCCCCATGTGGATTTCACTTATCAGTGCCGTATTGCTTCGGGTACCGATGGCCTATCTGATTGCCTGGCTTACCAAAAGCCCGGAATGGCCCACCGGACGGCCTGAATCCACCTTTATCTCGCTGGTAATATCCTGGACCCTGGGTGCAGTCATATCGGTGCTGGCTTATCGCTTTGGCAAGTGGCGTCAAAAACTGACTCAGGCCGAAACTGCTTCACTCTGATCTCCTTGCGGGCCGGAACACACTTCCGGCCCTTTTGTTTTTTGGAAAAGCTGTTATAATAATGGATAGTCCATTTTAATTGAAGAAAGGGAATCTGACTCATGGAACAGAAAAAACTTGATCGAATCAACGAACTGGCCCGCAAGAGCCGCACCGCAGAAGGTCTGACCGAAGCTGAAAAGACCGAACAGGCTGCTCTGCGCCGGGAATACATCGACAGCTTTAAAAAGAGCCTGCGGGCACAGCTTGAAAATACCGACATTGTTCATCCGGACGGATCGGTTCGTCCTCTGAGCAAAAAGCCTCGTTCTTAAAGAAAGGCGGCGTTTTCGCAGATGGAACCCACTGTAAATTTTTCCAAGGAGATGCTCAAGATCCTGGCTTCTCTGCCGCAGGACCCCAAGCCCCGGCTTGCTCTGCACGCCTGCTGTGCGCCCTGCTCCAGCGCTGTGATCGAACAGCTTGCCGACTATTTTGACATCACCATTCTTTATTACAACCCCAACATCTGGCCCAGTGATGAGTTCTGGAAGCGGGCCGAAGAACTGGAGCGCTTTGTTGCCGAACTGGGTCTTCCCAATGTAAAGGCCGCCATCGACCGCTATGATCCCGATGAGTTCTATACCGCTGTCAAGGGCCTTGAAGACGAGCCCGAACGGGGTAAGCGCTGCACAGTCTGCTATCATCAGCGAATGGAACGCACTGCTCAATGGGCCGCCGAAAATGGTTTTGACTGGTTCTGCACCACCCTTTCCATCAGCCCGCACAAAGATGCCAAGCGGATCAACGCCATCGGCCGGGATTTGGAAAAGCAGTATGGCGTTCGGCATTTGACCAGCGACTTTAAAAAGCGCAACGGCTTCAAGCGCAGTCTGGAACTGTCCGCTCAGTATCACATGTATCGGCAGGATTATTGCGGCTGTGAGTTCAGCGCCCGCCGTTTGGAAGAAAGCCCGGAATAATCAGCCGTTTCTTTGGTCTTGAGCGTTTTTCCGGAAACGGATAACCGCTTGTTTTGCCCTGATTTATTTCAAAAAGCGAGAGCCCTTGTAAAAACTGATTTCATCTTTTGCCCGAAACCCGCAAAACCTGCCTGGTTTCGGGCTTTTGTCGATTTGGGAATGCTTGACAAGACTTTTGTCAAAAGAGTATACTTAGGTGTGGTTTTGCTAAAGCCTGCCGGGCTGCGGATTTTCCCGGCATTGAGCTTTTCACCCGTGAAATTTTGAGGAATTAAAGAAAGAGGTCATCGCAATGAAAAACACCCCTGTTAAAACAGTCGTTGCCATTGGCATCGGCGCTGCCCTGTTCTTTGTACTGGGCAAGTTTGTCGCTATTCCGAGTCCCGTTCCCAACACTTCTGTGACCCTGCAGTATGCAGTTGCTGCTGTTTTTGCAGCTCTGTACGGCCCTCTCGCCGGTTTCTCCACTGCTTTCATCGGTCATGCTCTGATCGACTTTACTTCTTACGGCCCCTGGTGGAGCTGGATCATCGCTTCCGGCGTTTTCGGTCTGCTCTGCGGTCTGATGATGAAAAAGCTGAACGTCGAGGGCGGCGTTTTCGGCAAAAAAGAGATTCTGGTTTTCAACCTGTCCCAGATCATCGCACATCTGGTCTGCTGGGGTCTGGTTGCTCCGGCACTGGATATCCTCATCTACTCCGAGCCCGTTGAAAAGCTGTTCACTCAGGGCTTGATGGCCGGCATTTCCAACTCGATCACCACCGGCGTTGTCGGCACCCTGCTGCTGCTCGCCTATGCCAAGACCCGCACCAAGAAGGGTTCTCTGAGCAAAGAGTGATTCGGTCCCGGAAACGGTAATGTTTTATGAGGGCGGCGGCATACGGGCCGCTGCCCTTTTTCATTGTTGAACCTCAAAACCACCTTTCAACCCAGTCAGGAGTGAGCAAAAAATGCAGCCTATCATTGAATTTGAAAACTTCGGCTTCCAGTACGATGCACAGGCAGAGCCGACCCTCCATGAAATCAATCTTAAAATTTATCCCGGCGAACGTATTTTGATCGCCGGTCCTTCCGGCAGCGGCAAAAGCACCATTGCCAGCTGTATCAACGGTCTTATTCCTTTCAGCTATCCCGGCACCTGCACCGGAAAACTGACCGTAGACGGTGTAGATGCGCCGCATTCCAGTATTTTTGATCTATCCAAGCATGTTGGAACCGTTTTGCAGGACACCGACGGCCAGTTTATCGGCCTGACGGTGGGTGAAGACATCGCCTTTGCACTGGAAAATCAGTGTGTGCCTCAGGACGAAATGAAGCGTACAGTGCAGCGGGTCGCCCAGCTGGTAAGCGTTGACGAGCTGCTGGGTCATGCTCCGCACGCTCTGTCGGGCGGTCAGAAACAGCGGGTCAGCCTGGCCGGCGTCATGGTAGACGAAGTCAAAATCCTGCTGTTCGATGAGCCCCTGGCAAACCTGGACCCGGCCACCGGCAAGCAGGCCATTGAACTGATCGACCAGGTTCAAAAGGAAACCGGTGCTGCCGTCATTATTATCGAGCATCGTCTGGAGGATGTTCTTTGGCGCAGTGTGGATCGCATCGTTCTGATGGACGAGGGCCGCATCCTGGCCGACCAAACTCCGGATGAACTGCTGTGCAGCCCCCTGCTGACCCAGGCCGGAATCCGGGAGCCGCTGTATCTGACTGCCGCCAAGTACGCCGGTGTACAGCTTTCTCCCGATATGCATCCGGCCCATCCGGACACCCTGCTTCTTTCTGATGAGGACAAAGCACTTGTACGAAAATGGTTTGCCTCTCCCCTGACTGCCCATACACCGGATGACGCTCATCCTCTGCTGAAAGTGGAAAATCTCACCTTCGGTTACGATCCGGGCTGCACCAATCTGGAAAACATCTCGTTTGAACTTCGTGAAGGCGAAATGGTCAGTATCGTAGGCCGCAACGGTGCAGGCAAATCCACCCTTTCCAAACTGATCTGCGGCTTTGAAACGCCCCGTTCCGGCACCATCCGGCTGAACGGTCGGGATCTTGCCAACGACACCATCAAGGAACGGGCGGTTTCCATTGGCTATGTGATGCAGAACCCCAACCAGATGATTAGTCAAAGCCTGATTTTTGACGAAGTTGCTCTGGGTCTGCGTACTCGAAAACTGCCCGAAGAGGAAGTTACCCGCCGGGTTCATGAGGCTCTCAAGATCTGCGGTTTGTATCCCTTCCGTTCCTGGCCTGTTTCGGCTCTTTCCTTTGGTCAGAAAAAGCGGGTCACCATCGCCAGTATGCTGGTCATGGAACCGAAAATTCTGATTTTGGACGAGCCCACTGCCGGACAGGACTTCCGTCATTACACCGACATTATGGAATTTCTGCGGCAGCTGAACAAACAGGGTTATACCGTTATCATGGTCACGCATGATATGCACCTGATGCTGGAGTATACGCCCCGGGCTCTGGTGTTCAGTGACGGTCGGCTGATTGCCGATTTGGCCCCTGCAAAACTGCTGTGTGATTCCGAACTGGTGGAACACGCAGCACTTAAAGAAACCAGCCTTTATCATCTGTCCAGCCAGTGCGGTATTTCGGATGCCGATGGCTTTGTTCAGCATTTCATCGACTATGACAGGGAGGTACGCAGCTGATGGCAGCCCCTTTGATGCTTTCTTATCTGCCCCGTGGCAGCTTCATCCACAAACTGACCGGCACCACCAAGCTCTGCTTCTTTATGCTGGTCAGCATTTCGGCCATGGTAACCTATGACACCCGTCTGCTAGCTGTTCTGCTGGCAGGTACTTTAGTGTTGTTCAAATGCAGTCGCCTGCATCTGCGGGACGTAAAATGGGTACTTTGGCTTGCGTTTGTATTTCTGGTACTCAACAATTTATTCGTTTACATTTTTTCACCTGAATACGGTGTAGATCTGTATGAAAGCCGGACCGTGCTCTTTACACTGGTCGGACGGTACACCATCACCACACAGCAGCTGTTCTATCACCTGAATCTGATTCTGAAAGTTGCCACTGTCATTCCTCTGGCTCTGGTGTTTATTCTCTGCACCGACCCCAGCGAATTTGCCGCCAGTCTGTCCAGCGTGGGAATTTCCTATCGGATTGGCTACTCGGTGGCTCTGGCTCTTCGATACATCCCAGATATTCAGCGGGATTACCGCGAAATCAGTCAGGCTCAGCAGGCACGCGGTGTGGATATTTCCGGCAAAGACAAATTCTGGGATCGTCTCAAAGGCAGCGTTAATATCCTGATGCCTCTGATTTTGTCTAGCCTGTCCCGGATCGACACCATTTCCAACGCTATGGAGCTGCGAGGCTTTGGCAAAAATCGCAAACGCACCTGGTATGTGCTGCGGCCCTTTAAGCGCAACGACTGGATTGCACTGGGCGTGAGCATTGCCATTCTGGCTGTAACCCTTTTTGTTGCCTGGATGGACGGCAGCCGCTTCTGGAACCCTTTCCTGGGTTGATTCAATTATAAAAAAGGCCCGCCGAACAGCAGCAAAAACTGTTCGGCGGGCATTTTTTATTTCTTTTTTGGCTGATCCGATTCCCGTTCCAGCACTTCAAACTCCAGACGCTTCTGGATATAAATTTTATCGGCCCAGCTCTGTGCTGCACGCAGTACCAGACGCTGGCTGTCGTTTTCCGGCAGATCGGCAGATGCACCGCCAAAAGCTTCCACCAGTGCACCTTCCAGCTGATCGCAGAAATAATCATAGGCTCTTTCCACCGAGCAGATCTCGATCTGGCTTTGAATCAGCATGGCAATTTCCGGAATACTGAACACCTGTTTGAGCGCACAAATAGCAATCAGATAGGCCAAATGCTCCCGGCTGTATTTTTTATTGACAGGCGGCTGAATGACCCGAAGCTTTACATAATTGTTCACCATCGCCTTGGTCAAAAGCGGTTCCCGCTCGTTGGTAAACAAGGGTCTGAAGATGTCATTGATGTATCCGGTCACTTGATCCATATATAAGGCAATATCCGGCAGCTGTGCCCAGCGAGGGCATCGAAACTCCAATACTTGCTGTGCGAGACTTCCGTTTTCAAAGCCTTTTTTCATGAAAAAAGCCTCCTTCTGCATTTTCTTTTCGGAACATTTTTCATTCGCGGTTTTCTGTTATTGTACCACACGACACTTTTTATTTCAATTTTTCTTCATGCATTTCCAGGAGTGCATGCTTCTGCAATTTTGCAGAAACAATTTGATTGATTTATTCAAAAAGCGTGTTCCTCCCAAATCAGAGGAACACGCTTTTTTATTTGAACAGATTGACTTTTGCCTCAAACACACCCGATTACTGCTGATCCGGGTGGTTCTTGCGCCAGGCCAAAAAGCTGTCCAGAATAACCGCAGCACTCACTGCATCCAGCTTTGCCTTGCGCTTTTTGCCAAAGGTACCGGCCTCATCCAGCTGTGCGGCAGCGGTCACGGTGGTGCGGCGCTCATCCCAGAAGTCCACCGGAATCTCTACACCGTCACTCACCAATTTGCCCAGCTTGCGGGTCTTGGTTGCACGGCCGCCTTCGGTGCCATCCATATTTTTGGGCAGGCCGATGACGATCATACCGGCTTCCAGTTTTTTGCTCAGTTCAATGATCTTCTGGGCAACCTTGATCATGCTCTTTTCCTCAATCTGTTCCACCGGGCTTGCTAAAAACTCGGTACGGTCACAGATTGCAATTCCGGTACGGGCATCGCCGTAGTCCACAGCCATGATTTTCATACGATTGTTTCTCCTTTACAATAAGCAGGGACAGATGTGTCCCCGTTTTCAGCCTTTAAAAATAGTACATCCCCGAATAAAATCCGGGGATGCATGTTTGATTTACGAACGGCGGCCACCGCCCGAAGGACGTCCGCCACCCGAAGAAGAACGTCTGCCAGCTCCGGCTCCACGGCTGGAACCACCGCTGAAACCGCCAAAAGAACTTCGGCTGGACGAAGAATGTCCGCCTCCAAACGAACTGCTGCCCGACGAACGACCGCTGGAATAACCATCCCGCCGTCCGCTGTTATATCCGGAACGATAGCCGGACCGGTAACCTGAGCCATATCCGCCGTAACCGCCAAACCAGCGCCGACGTCCCACATAGAAGGTCGGCCGTACCCGCAGCACAACCAGCAGGACAATCAACAAAACAATCAGCGTCGTAAAAGTTTCCAGCTTATCCTGACGGGATTCTTCTGCATAATCCGGACGCGTCGTTTCGTGTACCGTGTTCTGCTGGTGCGAACCGCCGGGCGTCAGAATATTCACCCCATAGATGCCTTCCAGTTCCTGGCTCATTGCCCGTACAAACTGATACACTCCGCGGTCATAGTCTTCCGCTGCAAACCCGGGTTCAAGATTCTGGTAGAGAAGATCATCCAGCACACCGCCGGAAAGCGAATTTTCCAAACCTTCCCCGATCACGCAATAGTAATCTTCTGCACCAATGGCCAGAAGCAATAGGACACCGTTGTTTTTCCTGGCATCCCCAATGCCCCATTCATTGAACACTTCATAGGCATAATCGGCGGTGGACAGCTCATCTGTAAAATCCACTGTGAGCACACCGATCTGTGCCCCGCAGGCTTTATCCAAAGCCGTGGTATACTCGTTGACCGCCCGTTCGGTCTCCGCAGAGAGAACACCCGACCGGTCCAAAACACAGCTGTGCTCCGGAGCCTCGGGAATTTGTGCCGCAAAGACGGTCGTACTCAGCAGCAAGCAGCCAAGCAGCAGTGCTGCAATCCGTTTTGTAATGTTGTGTTTCATTCGCAGAGATCCACCTCCCGGACGCCCCCCACCAATCCAATCAGGCTGGCCGGAAAGGCATTCAGCTTCTGGTTAAATTCTTCCGCTTGCTGGTTGTAATCCTTGAGTTCATGCGAAACCACACGACCTTTGCTCTCGAACTCAGCCAGCTGACGATTGAGCAGCTCCTGCTTGCCCGCCTGCTGTGCAGGCTCCTGCAAGGCATCACCCAGTTGGTTCACCGCTTTTTCAATTTCAAGATCTGCTAGGCAGCGTTCTGCCGGTTCTTTGCTCTTTTCCCTGTTTTTCAGAGCCGTCTGCATCTCTGTCATGCCGGGAAAATTTTCTTTTGCGGAAAGATTTTCGGCCAAAGTCAGCAAATTGTGTGCCGCTGCGGCTCGCGCTTCCAGTTCCGGTTCCAGTCGTTCAGCAAAAACCTTTTCCAGCGGCTTTTGCGCTGACCGAAGCTTTACGCCGCCTATTCCAAACACCGACAGCAACACCAGCAGCACCAGAACTAACACAGCCGTACCCCGCTTTTTAAACACAGACGGAAGCTGGTTTTCCAGTTTTTCCAATGCTTTCATAAATTATCGAAGCTCCAGCAATTTCTGCTTTAGTTCGCCCTCAATGCGGCCCAGCTCCTGTTCGGCAGCCTTGCGCTTCTGACGGCCCTCTGTGTGAATCTTATCCAGTTCATCCAGAGTCTCAATGAGGGCACGGTTGGTTTCTTTCAGAGTTTCAATATCCACAATGCCGCGCTCAGACTCACGAGCTGCCTGCACTGTACCCATCTTGAGTGCCTGTGCATTCTTCTTGAGCAGTTCGTTGGTCATATCGCTGACTGCATGCTGTGCTTCCATTGCCTGCTGGCTGTGTGCCAGACCCAGCGTCAGCACCATCTGGTTTTTCCACAGAGGAATGGTGTTGGCAATGCTGGACTGGATCTTTTCAGCCATAATGGTATCGTTGTTTTGCAGCAGACGAATCTGCGGTGCCATCTGAAGCGAGATGTTCCGGGTCAGATCCAGGTCATACAGCTTCTTTTCAAAACGGTCGCACATATCGGCCATATCTTTGGCAGCCTGTGCATCCTCGGGCTGATCGCTTTCGACAGCCTTTGCTTTGGCTTTTTCCAGGTCGTTTTCCCGCACCATGGCCAGTTTCTGTTTGCCGGCCAGGATGTACATGGACAGCTCTTTAAAGTACTGGTTGTTCAGTTCATACAGCTTATCCATCAGAGAAATATCTTTGAGCAGCTGCACCTGATGATCTTCCAGCATGCCCTGAATCCGTTCAACATTGCTTTCAGCGGATGCATACTTGGTTTTCAGTGCCTCGATTCTGTTTTTGTTCCGGTGGAAAATCGAAAAAATCCCCTTGGACTTTTCATTCGCATCAAAATTCTGCAATTCGCCAATCAGCTGGGTGAGCATATCGCCGGTCTCACCCAAGTCCTGTGTACGGACCTTTTCCAGTGCTGCTTCACTGAACGCACTGATTTTTTTCTGTGCAGCCGCACCGTACTGCAGCACCATCTGGCTGTTGGTCACATCAATTTTTTCCACAAAAGCATCCACGACCTGCTGTTCTTCGGGAGACAGAACGGTATCTTCTACCCGTTCCGGCTGCTCTTCCAGTTCTGCCTTCTGTTCTGCCTGCTCCTTTTCGTCCTCTTCCGGGGTCAGGGTCAGAGTGGGAACCTTCAGGCCTTCCTGCTCCAGTTCCTCTGCGATTTTATTTTCTTCCATTTTACAAAGCTCCTTTCAAGCATCATGCAAGGCCCTGCCCGTTGAGCATGCCCTTTAACACATCCAAATCGGTGCTGATATCCATTGCCCGTACCTCATACAGGCTATCCAGTTGTTTTTCAAAGGCGTTTGCGATGACCTGTGCATTCTGTTCCACCTCACGGCGAACTTCTTCGGCATTCTCGCCTTTTACGCCCTGTTCATCCAGCTCTGCATAAAGGTCCAAAATTTTGACTGCGTCCGGCAGATAATATTTTGCAAACCGACGCAGTTCCATTGCCTGCTTGGGCTGCTTTTGCAGCACTTCCAAAATACCATCACAGGACTGTTCCATCCTCAAAATCGCAGCCGAAAGTACATCGTCCGGGATGCGGTCGTTGAGTTCTTTCAGGTGTATCCGGTTTTCCGCGATCATCTCGATCACCTGATCTGCCTGTGCATCTCCGCTGCTTACCACTTGTTCTACCTGCTCCACCCGGTCGGGGCAGATGCGGGATAACGCAATAAACGCACCCAATGTACACACCGCAGCTGCCGCAAGGGCCCACAGACGGTAAATGGGAAACACCAGTGCCGCCAGCACAAAAACGATGCCTGCACCGTAAAGCGGCAGAACTGATTTGTGCCGAATCTCGGTTTTCTTTTTCATACGCTCACCTCACTGCCCAATTGGGCTGTTCAGATAGGGTCCCAGCGCAGCACCCCATTCCTGTTTGAGCCGATCCAGCGAAAATGCCGCATTGGCCGGACTGGTGCTGGGCAAACGCACAGCCGGAAGACCGGTCTGCACATATAAAAATTTTTGATACAACTCAAAAGCCTTGCTTCCGTTGCAAAATACCGCTTCAATGCGGGTCTTGGGCAAAAGCTCTGCCAGTGCCGTTGGCACCGGATTTCGGATAGTGCTGTCGGCTGCGCCCTGAATGGTGCAGCTCTCCAGCACATCCCACAAAGCCAGCTGATTTCGCAAAATCAATTCTTTTTTCTCCGGAATGCTTTGCGGCACCGGACTTGCGGTCAATTCTGCCAACAGCGGCCAGAAACGGTTGCGAGGATGTCCGTAAAAGAATCCCTGCTCCCAGCTTTTGGGGCTGGGCCAGGTACCCAGAATGATGGCCCGACTTTCCGGGGACCAGACCGGATCAAAGCTCATCCCGAAGGACCTCCCGAATAGCAGCTGCAACGCC